>JACCEB010634063.1_pt1 | contig 27564 bp, 23 predicted proteins | sample 7454761 | NCBI WGS metagenome assembly JACCEB01 (sample SAMN15323454, study PRJNA562643) | freshwater metagenome | isolation source: river surface water | place: USA:Blue River Watershed | collected 2017-08-18
TGATTGAAAAATCTGTTTAATTTGATATATTGTTTCACAATTTGTAGTTGCAAAATATATGTTTCTTTTTATTTTTTTATCTGGATATTTAAATTGCTTCATATTATTAATAATAATTATCTATATTATTATTAAAAATTTCATTTTTTTTAAAGATTGTTATTTTTTTTAAGATTGGTATATAATTGTTTATATTTAATATATTTTTTTAAATAATAGTATTCCTTTGTTTTTAATAAGAAATCTGTTAATTTTATTAATTTATCTTTATCTTGATATGTATAATCATTAGAATTTATTAATAAATTAATTTGTTGGATTGCTTTATTAGTATCTGATGTATTAAGGTTTATTTTATTTTGATTCAAGACAATTTCAATTGGTTTATTATCAGCTAAGGAAATAAAACAGTCTTCAGATCCAATTAATAAACCATCCATATTTTGATTAATTTTAATATTGTTTTTCCAATTGGTTTGAGATAAATTATGATTTTCCATCAAATCTTTAACAAGATATTTGTATGTGGAACTAGTGGGATTAGTGGGATTAGTGGAATTAGTGGGATTAGTGGGATTAGTAGATTGATTATTAATAAATAATATACTTGCAATTGCGGCTAAAATTAATAATGGAATCATTATATTAATATATTAAAAGATAGAAAATATTTGATTTAGATTAAATAAAATTATAATAATTTTATTTAATAGATTTAATCATTTAATCATAATTTAAACTGGTCTGAATCCATCTGACTCTGTAAAGTATACTCTTAATCCCAAAGTATTAACAGCAATAACATCACCATTAGTGTAATTAACTACCTTACCATTAGTGTAAACTAAATCAGATGCATCGACAAAAACTTTTTCAACTACTTTACCGTTTACAGATGGATTTTTAGCAACTAAACTACCAGTAATATTTGATGAATCAACATAATATAAATTGGATTGAGATGCATACCAACCTTGTGAAACAGTTGTAACAAGTGTACCATCATCAAAGTTTTTAATTCTATTATCCCATACTAAAGCTAAAGCATTAGTAATATGAGCTGTTGTACTTAATAAAGGAACAGTATTATTTGCGGTTATTCTGAGATATCTTGATGTTGTTGTATTGAAGCAAATTGTGTATGGTGTGGGTTCGCCTGTTCCCATTGGTACAAATTTACCAGTAGAGTCTACAGTTATAACCATGTCATCATAAGTATTACCGTTGAGACCAATAAAAGTTGTTCCTCTAGGATTGATCATATCAAGAATACGGTAGTTACCTGCAGGAACTACACTGTAACTGTTAGCAACACCAGCATTAGTTTGTGCGGTAGTTCTATATGCCATACGATTGTCAAAATCAAGGAAAAACACACCATTAGCTAAAGCAGGTGTAGCATAAGTAGCGTTAGCATCAGCTTTAACACGTACTGATCTTGGAAAACCATATGAAATAGCATCATTGACTATGTTTAATATAGAAATTGAACTATCATCTGCTACGGTAACAAGTGCTGTGCGTTGGTTATTTAAAAATGTTCCTGGTGAAACTTTACCTTGAGCAACAAGACCGCCTTCATAATATCTAAGAAAACCGCTAATAACGTATAAACCATTTACTGCAGTTCTAAATGTAGAACCATCTGCTTGTGCGGCTATTTGGATTAATGTAGGAGCAGCTCCTGTAATATCACGTCTGTATAAGATATTAGCTGTTGTATTAAATAATCCTACAACACCACTAGCATTAACTGTTCTCATTACACTATCTCCCCATGTTACTGATTTACTAGTTTCTCTAATAACAGTAAGATTGTTAAGTCTAAATAATACATTATTATTATTAGTAGATCCAATAGATCCAGCGGGTATAGCAACACCAGCAGCAGCAGGTAAAATTGTTCCAGATACATAAAGTGTTGAAGTTCCTGTTGTTGTTATTTTTGTAAGTCTACCAGGTGTAGTTGCAAATACTCTAGCTACCAAGCTATCAGATCCAGAAGTAAGTGTGTAAAAACCAGTAGTAGTGAATGCAAATGTGTCATTACCGGCTGTTAAGTTACCATCGGCAACTGCGCCACCACCAGGATTAGCAACAATTGAAAATATACCAATAATAGGATCTTCGTTTAATGTTGCATTTGAAATATATATTTTGTAATTACCATTAGCTGATGTTCCTGCTCCTGGTGCTGCAACAGCATCAAAGTTATCAGCATCTATGCCATTATAACGTCTTATACCAAGAGTATCATCGTATGTACATAATACTATTTCTTTTACAGCACCAGTAGATGCTCTTGTTTCTAAAATAACACAATTTAAGCCAGAAAGTTCAACTTGTACAACTTCTGATGCTGATTTAAATAGAAATAATTTGCCATCTCCTGATATAACATGATCACCAGCAACGAATGCAGCAGCTTTACCACCACCAATATTACCAGCGGCTACACCCCAATTAAAGTTAATATTAGTAGGACCAACAAAATCGGCAGGTCGAGCAGTTTGATTTTGTGGTTCAGTATATACTTGTGCAAAAGTTCTACCTCTAGTGAATTTATTAAATGTAAAAATTCTATTGTTTGCATTTGTTACAGTACTAGCGGTGGTTGAATCTACTAAAGCACCATAAAAAGTCATATCAACTGATGTAGGAGCTGATGGAAATGTAGTATAATTAAGGTCAGTAAGGTTACCAATATCAGTATATGCGGTTTCTAATGAATTTAATGAATTAGAATATTCTGTCAATCTGTAACCAGTTGTAACATCTGTTATAGTTTTACTAATTGGTTCACTAGGAAGAGTAATTGTTGGTATAACAGTTCTTGATCTTTCATCTATATTTAATGATTCAAAACGGGAAGCTACCTCAAATCTAAGTGATGGTAAAGTAGATGATTTAATAGCATTAACAACAGATTCAGGTGAAACTGAAACACTTGATGGAATAACACCATCAGCTATTTGAGCTGCGGTAATTGTTTTGTCGGCTATTTGAGCAGATGTAACAGCTTTGCTAGCTAATTTAGCAGTTGTAACAGCAGCATCAGCTAATTCAGAAGTTCCAACAGCTTTATCAGCTATTTGAGCAGATGTAACAGAGTTGTCGGCTAACTTGGCAGTTGTAACAGCACCATTAGCTAATTCAGAGGTTGTAACAGAGTTATCGGCTAATTGAGCAGATGTAACAGAGTTATCGGCTAATTGAGCAGATGTAACAGCTTTATCGGCTAATTGAGCAGATGTAACAGCTTTGCTAGCTAATTTAGCAGTTGTAACAGAACCATCAGCAAGAGTAGGGACACCTGTAGAACCGGTCATTTCATTGAGTTTATCAGTAACTTCTTTGCTTAATTGTGCAAGACCTACAGCACCAGAAGCAATTTTTACTGTTGTAACAGCTCTATCAGCTAATTTTGAAGTTGTAACAGCACCATCTCTGATACTTCTTGTACTAACATCATTTGGTGCTAAAGTTACTCTGCTAGAAGCAATGTTAATAGATCTAGAAGCTTCAGGATCTTCAGGATCTTCGGAATTTTCAAAATCTTTTGATTCATCTTGACCGTTTATAATAGCTTCAAGTGTTCCAATTTTGTCAAGAAGATCATTAATATCATCAGATAATTTATCTTTTGTTATAGCGCTGTTAACAATGTGTTGAGTATCAACGACATTCTCAGCAATTTGGGTATCTTTTTGTGTACCAGTAATAGCACCTTCTAATGTACCTGTAAAATCTTCATTTGATGTAGTACCATCAGCAGATAAGCTAACACCAGTAACGGTACCTGTGACTTTAAGATTACGTACTGTAAGATCATTCATGGAAGGATTCATAGGATCAGTACCGAGTGTTTGGTCCATTCTTTTAGAAAGTCCATTATTTGAATTCAAAGTTCCAATAGGCATTATATATATATACTACTCTAGAAATTTTTTTTACAATTTATTAAAAAATTAAATATTTTTATATAATTTATAAATTCTAAATTATAAATTATAATTTTTAAATATTTTTAGTTTAAATGACTTTTTAATACAAGTCAATTATACATTTAAATATTAAAGTATAATAAAATTATTCATTATTCAGTTTTCATATAGTATCATTTTTAGTCGTTTAGTAATATTTTATAATATATTCTTAAATAATGCAATCAATACAAATTGATGGAACTTATACATATGCAGAAAATATTAAGAATCTTAAAATAGGAGATATTATTAAATTAATACCTAATCCCTCTAATAGATTAAACTCAGACGCAATTGGTGCATATACATTAACTGGATCTAAAATTGGATATGTACCTTTTAAATCTAATCAAATTGATATTAATAGTAAATATACTGTAACTAAAATCAAATTAACACAAGACCATCCAATACTACTCATTAGTAGAAATTTTGAAAATAGTAATTTTATTAATATAGAACCACTATTTATTAGAACAATTAAACCAGAAAAAATTATTAAATCAGATGTTGAATCTGATATTAAACATTTTAGTAAATTTTTAGAAAAATCAGGAAATGAAATTACTAATATTGGTGTAATATATCAAGATTTAAATTATATTGATTTATATATTGAAACACCCCAATCACAAACTATATTTTATACTGTTACTAAAAAATACTATGAAGAGAATATTTTTAAATATGATGAATTTTACAATTTTAAACTAATACCCAAGTGTATTTATCAACAATTTCAAATTCACAGATTAGAAATATATATTGAGAAAAACTATAAATCAATTGAAAAAATACTAAAATCTAGAAAATTAAAATTTATTAATTTAGTTAAATTAAATATTTTTGATCCAGATAATTTATCCAATTCTGATAATTTAGATGATTTTATTTCCAAAGATAATTTTGGATTTGAAAAATATAATCATACAGATTTAAAAGTTTTAAGTCAAATTCAATTAGAAAAACTTGTTAATAATAAAGAACAATTAATAAATTTAATCAAATTAATTATTCTACATACACAACTAACAAACCAGAAGTCAATGTCAAATGATCAAAATAATAAAAGTAACTTAAATCTAAATCCCAATAATTATCTTGAATTAATTAGTCCAAATAAAAATCAAATTATAACTAATTCAATTAATTTAGACCAATTGAATAATGATTTTAATGAACTAAAAGTAGGTGGTATTTGTTATAATCATAAAATTAAATCATATTGTTATATAGATATGTACAATGATTCAAATATAATAGAAATATCATTAGATAAAAATATTACTGAAGAAAAATTAGTTGAATTAATAATTAAACTAATTATTAGTAATAAACAAATAATTAATTTATATAATCCATTAAAAGGATATATTCTAAAACTTCCAATCCCAGAACAAATACTTTGTAAAATTAGTGAATTAGTATTTAATTAAATTTAATCTTTTCTTATTATATTGCGTTCATTAATTGTTTCATTAATTACACCATTTATCACATCATTATCTATCATAAATTGATTTAATGCATTAGTATCTTTTGGAAAACAAGTACCACCATATGATATACTACCATCATGACCTGGTACTGATGTATGCATTGGATTAATAAAATTATTTTTTAACATTGAATTTTTAACATTTTCATATGAAATATTTAATTTATCACATAACAAATATATTTCTGTAAAATACTGCACTTTTACAGCATAAAAAGTATTACATGCTAATTTCATTAATCCAGCTTCTTCCGAATTTAATACAGAAATTGTTAATTCAGATTTTGGGTATAACTTAAAATAAAATTTTTTTATGTAATCTATTGAATCTTTAGATTGGGAAGTATAACCTAAAACAATATGAGTCTGATTAATAACATCTTCATATGCGGTTCTAACAGATAAAAATTCTGGATTATGTATGATTTTTAAGTTCGAATATTTATTATTGGTTTCACTACAATATGTTGGAATAATAGTTGATTTAATTAATATTATTCCTTTATAATTTGCATTATTTAACATTTGAATAGTTTGATCTATTTCTTTCATATCATAACATTTTTTTTCTTCTGAATATAATGTCGGTAAACATATATATATAATATCTGTATCTAATAAAATATTGAATGAACCAATATTTTTATATTTGTCATAGATTAATGTATTGTAATTGTTATTAATTAAAAATTTTGATATTGCACCTCCTACATAACCACAACCAGCTATACCTATATATAAATCTTTATTTAATTCATTCATAATTTATTATTTATATAATATTTTACTTGGTATAACTTTAAGTACATATTTTTAAACATCAGTTTCTCTAGTATTTATATGAATATAATCAGCATTTTCTAAACTGGTAATATTTTGATTATAACCATAAAATACATCATTATCATACTCTAAGTCTGTTTGTTCTTGATTAAGATTAGAGTTTTGATTAACTTTATTATTTATTGGTTCATTCAGAACATATTGACCAGATTGATCAGATTGTTTAAATGTTTCTATACTTCTTGTCTTCCCCCATTTAATTACATCCATGTTAAAAATAGAATTAAAATATATTAATAAATTAATCAGGCTACCAAATGTAAAAAATATGGCTAGTGAAAAATAATAATATATCGTTTTAGAAAATGTCATTGGTAATATAAAAATAGGAATTAATAATGAATATATCCCTGTTATTATGATTATTATACTTAGTAATAACATCAAATAAGATGGATTAGTGATAATCGCTTTAATAAATATAATAGTAGCTATAAAAATAAATGGACTCAAAGAATATATTAAGACGTTAACAAAAGCACCTATTTTTTCAAATATATTGATATTTGGTAAATATAATAATAACATATCATTTGTATTAGCACCAAGACTCCATCTTCTTCTTTGACTAAAAAATACGTTAAAACTTGTTGGAACAAATGTATACGCGATTGCTTTTAACGTTTGAACAGTTTTTACATATGGATATAATGATAACATTAAACAAACGTGATTACGATCTTCACTTGCATATGAACGTATATGATCAAATATATTATCAGTTTCTTTTGGTAAATAATTAAATTTACTTAGGATTTCATTTCCACATGTTTCTTCAGAAACTCTTAATATTTGATTACAACCAGATAAACAGTTTACTTTATGGGTTATTTTTGATTGAGCTTGACGTCTTAAGCATTGAGCAAATATATATTCAGCATATTGATATAAAATCAAAGGATTTAATTTACACATTGATGATGAAATATCAACTAAACCAACACAACCAAATATAGTTGGGTCTTTATAAATTGACAATATCAATTCATACGAACAATTATAATCAAAAACAGTATCAGCATCAATGCCTATAATATACTTTATATTAGAATTGGAATTATATATTGACTCAAATTTTGAACCAATTAAATGCATTAATTCATTAGATACCATTGAATCATCCAATATTTTATTATTAAAATTAAAACATAATTTTCTTGCTAATACTAATGAATCTCTTTTACCATAATTTACATGTTTTACAATCAAATTATAATCAACGCCATTATATATTCCTGAATATACTTCTAGTATATTAATCTTATTGTCCCAAGTAGTATAATTGTGTATGTGAGGAGTATCATTATTTTTTAATAATTTTTTTAAGATACAATCTGTTGATTCTATATTAGATTTTCCAGTAACTATACCATCACAAATAATAAGTAAACTTCTTTTATCTCCAGGTACTGTTCTTTGGTTAACTAATGAATTTAATGATTGTGATAATTCATCATGTGATTCATTATAACATGGTATCACATAAATATAATTTAATGGTTGAATACGAGGGTGATTGATGTCTCCATATAACATTTTATCAATTAACAATAATATACTATTAAAAGAATTAATTATTGACATCAATACTAAAATAAAAATATAAACATACCATTTATTTGCATAATAAATAAATGTTGTAGATAAAACTATATTAATTATAAATAAAATAAATATACAAATATATTTTTGATATACTAATTTCATAATTATTATATCTAAATAGATTAACTTTATATTACAAACTAATTATTTGACAATAAACTAAACTAAAACAAACCTAAATTAAATTTTGGTGGTGGTGTTTGTGGAGATCCTTGTATTGGGGCTTGAGTTTGAGCTAATGGTGTCATTGGATTAAATGTAGGAGGTGGTGGTGTTTGTGGAGAGTCTTGAACTTGAGCACGAACTAGTGGGCTCATTTGATTAAATGTAGGTGAATCAAATTGTTCTGGACGAGATTGTCTGGGTCTTTGAACGCGTGTAGGTGGTGGCGAATCAAAAGACATTCCAGATGAAAATTCAATTGGATATTTCCGTCTATCAGAACCATCAGATGTTTTTGATACTTGTTTAACAGTACTAGATTGAGGAATAATTATATCAGCTCTTGGTGTTAATTCTAATCTTTCTTTAATTTTTTTAATAATAGCTATTTTAAGATAATCTCTACATCTAACTTCTGGTATTAAATTGTCTTCATAATTTTCCAATAATAAATCTAAATCAATCAAAAATATATCTCCAACTAAATTATATTTAGATTTAGGTTCAATTGATAAATCAAATGATTTTAATTTATTAGTAGTCCAAGAATTCAAAAATGTGGCACTACGTACAGGTGAATCTATTTGTTTCTTAAAATCTCCAATAAAATGATTATATAAAAGAGCATTTTTTGAAGGATCTATTAATAATAAATCTAAATCAGATGGTTGAATAATTTCTTCTATTAAATCATTATAACCTAAACTAATTAAATAATATAAAATTGCACCAGAACCAGATAAAACAACTGGATTACCTAAAAACATATCTTTGACTAATTTATATAATTGTTCTATTTCTTGTTTATATGTTTCAACTAATTCTATTCTCATACCACCGTGTAAATCATATTTTAACTTGTATCTATTAGATAGACTCATAATATATAATAATATAGAAAAATATTAAATAAAAATTGAATTAAATTATTTTAAACAAAATATTCTATCAAATAATGTCAAATTATTATTTATTAAATCATTATATTAATAATATGGAACCAAAAATATTTCTTTCTAATAACAATCCTTTACCTAATCCTAAACTTAGTTCATTTGTTGCTGGTCTAATAGCAGGTTCAGTTGGTGCTTTTGCTGTTTATCCAATTGATGTTGTCAAAACACGAATGCAAAATCAAAATAATATAACTAATAAATTATATAAAAATGGTTTTGATTGTTGTAAACAATTATGGAAACAATCTGGAATTAAGGCATTTTATCGCGGTTGTGTTCCACAAATGATTGGTGTTGCACCTGAAAAAGCTGTAAAACTATTTACTTATAATTATGTAATTAATGCAATTGGTCAAAAAGATAAATTACAAACACATATTTTAGGCGGACTTATTGGTGGTGCATCTCAAGTTATGATTACTAATCCATATGAAATGATTAAGATTAATCTTCAAATGAATAATAAAATTGATTATAAATCATTGAGTATTAAAAAATTATATACAGGTGCATCAGCATGCTTTCTTCGAGATATTCCATTCAGTGGAATTTATTTTCCAACTTATTGGTATTTGAAAGAACAACAAGGTTTAAACCCATTTATTGCTGGAACAATTAGTGGTATACCAGCTGCTCTATTGTGTACACCTGCAGATGTAGTTAAAACTCGTATGCAAACACTAAGAAATAAATCAACACATTTAGATCATCTAGACCAACCTAGTAAAAAAGTTCATATTATTTCAACAGCTAAAACTATTTATCAAAACGAAGGATGGACAGCATTTTGGAAAGGTGGTGGGTGGCGTGTATTAAGATCTAGTCCACAATTTGGCATAACTCTATTAGTATTTGAATATTTACAATAAATTTAATTTAATATTTTTTAGATAATCAAAAAAAATCTAATTATATTTAATGGATTTTAAAAATTTATCTAAACTAAATAACTTATCTAATTTAGTTAGTTTTAGTAATTTATCAAAATTATTTGGCGGTACAGATAAAGATTCAACATCTGTAACACATGTTAATGAAGAACCATTAGCGCTTCCAGCTATTCCATCTGAAACAGACGAATCCAAACCTCAAATTGTTCTTACACCTAATTTACATTTATCTAAATTAGCAGAATTAAGTGAATTAGTTGACATAGGTAAAGGTACTACAACTAAACCTATAATAAATTCCCCGGTGGTACCAGTACCCGTGACAGAACCAGCACCAACAGAACAATATCCTTTAGTACCATCATCACCATCAGAACTAACACCATCAGTACAACCTCCTATACTACCAACAGTAACAACAGTACCAAAAGCACCAAAAGCTCCAAAAACACCTACACCAACAGTACAATCTCCCGTAGTTTCATCTGAACCTAATAAAGTTATACTTGTATTTATGGGATTACCTGGATGTGGTAAAACAGCAATTTCAAAAGAAATTTTAACTAGATTAAAAACCTCAAATGGTTTAAAAACAAGATTTATTGAAGGAAGAATAAGTGAATCATCAGGTGATGAAATATATTTAACAGAAATATCAAAAGCTATAAATGCAAATTATGACGTTATAATAACAAATGGTCAAAATTATATTAAAGCAATTAGAATGGAAATTGTTAAATTAAGTCAATTATTTAAATATAAAATATTATACGTAGATTTTGTTCATTCAAAAGATTCTCCAAATACTTTTGAAAAATTTAAGGATTATTGTGTTAAAGTTACCAGTAACAGAACAGACTCTTATAAACAAAGTTTTCAACTATCTGATATAATTAGAAGATATGAACCATTTAATGATTCAACAGATCCAAAAAGCTATATTAAACTTAATATTGATGATAAATTTTATGTAAACTCTAAAAAGATAATTGATGCTATAAACAAATTATAAAAATATAAAATTTTTTTCTACACTTTATTAAAATTAAATGTCTAATAATGGTTCTATTATGGAATTAGTTGCTAAAAGTCAATTAGACGAAGAAGTTATTGATATTACAAATAAAAAATCTGTATTTAATTATAATATTGATAAAAAAAATAAATATGCTAAGGGTGATACATTATTTTATCCAGAAGGTAAAGTTAATTGGTCAAATACTGTAAGATTTAATATTGAAAGAAAAGGTGACATGCTTTATGGATTATATTTGATAGTAAAATTACCAAAAATATCTATCGCCAATTTAAATACTCCTACTAAACAAGATGAAACAGATACTAATAGTAAATATAGAATTAAATATGCTGATTTTATTGGTAATATATTGATTGAAAAAGTTAGTTTTTATATTAATGGTCAATTAATTGATGAACAATATGGTGAATATATGCAATTAAATACTGATTTATATATTAGTGATTGGAATAGAAAAGCAATGTTGGGTTTAGACGATTATATGAATAAACCAAATCTTCGTTTTGAATCTGAAACTGTTTATATTCCATTAAAATTTTGGTTTTGCAATGATGTTGAAAAACCATTACCAATAGTTGCTTTACAAAATTCAGAATTATATATTGATGTTAAATTTAGAAATTTTTCTGAATGTGTAAGTGTTTTAGAATTAGATGCTAATAATAATTTTTATACTTCTGAATTACACATCCTGTAGTATCATTAGAAGGAGCACAATTACAAGCTAATTATTACTATTTGGATTTAGAAGAAAGAAAAGCTATGGCTACAAAAGAATGGGAAATTATAATTACTCAATCTCAAATGAGAAATATAGATGTATCAAATTTTGCATCTTTAGAAATTAACTTTAATCATATTGTCAAAGATATAATGTTTTTTATTCAAAGTAATAAACATAAAAAGTCTGGTCAATATTTTAATTTATCTGCAAAACTAGATTATCCACCTGCTTCCTTTATGAATAAACCAAATTTTAATTATAAATTATGGAATTTAGAACCTAAAAGACATTTATTAGCTAGAGCTAGAATGTTATTTAATTCTATTGAAAGAATTGAATGGAGAGATGCAAAATATTATTATTACATGCAAAATCATGAAAATTATCAAAATCCTTTACAATCATACGTGTATGTTTATTCTTTTAATTTAGATCCAACCAAAGATAAAAGTTATAATGGTTGTAATTTTTCGAGATTAGAAAATGCACAATTACAGGTTGAAATTAAACAAGATAAATTTTTCCTAGGTGGCAATAATTATTATAGATTAGATGATAATTATGAATTAAAATGTTATGCTACTAATTTTAATGTACTAGTTATTAAAAATGGATTAGCTAGTCTTAAATATATTAATTAAAAAATTGATATCAAATATATTCTAATATATATGATATCAAATTAATGGAAAATAATAAAACGAATTCAATAAAATTATGGGTTGTTATTGAACTTTATCCTAATATACAAAATTTTAATTCAAATTTTAATTTAAATTATGGTAATTATGAATTAGATTTATCAAGACAAAATTATAGAAAAAATAATTCAAGCCCAAGTTTTATATTTGGTAAAACTTTTGGAGATATTGATGAATTCAATCAATTAGAAAGCAGAAAAGAAATAAATAATTTTTGGTCTGAAAGGGGTCGAATTATTAATAAATTAGATAATATTAGATTAGTTGGTATTTATTCATCATTAGAAAAAGCACAATCAGTTTCATTTCAACATCCCAATACAAAAATACTAGAACCTTTTGAATTTTGTGAAAATAACTAGTTCCAATAAATACCAACTAATCCATCCCAATTAAGCCAAAAAATTTGATTTTTTTACATATTTATATAATAAACTTGATATATTAATGGAAATTTCTAAAGGTTATATCCGAATTGAATCTAGACAAAATATTGCACCATCTGATGTAGAAATTATTGGGGTAAGTATAGATGGTTATATTATTATCAAGTATAAACTTGATACAAAAATAAACTATACCCAATATTCACCAGATAGAAAAATTCAACAGTATTTATTTTTTGAACTTATAAATAATTCTCCTCTATGGAGTGTTGAATTTAATGTCCAACCATATCAAGGTTGGCATTCACAAACCTATTTTGATATTACATTTGTAATTAAAGTAGACACAAATTTAACAAAAGAATATGTTAGTACATCTTTAGCATTAAATTACATTATATCAGAATTATTTTCACAATCAGATAACTTTATTGATACTGATTTTAGTAATAAAAGTTTAATTCCATATTTTGATCCAGTAAAACCTCCTAAAGATTTCAAAATGAAGCTATATGACTATCAACAAAGAACATTAGCAAAAATGCTTCAGATTGAAAAGAATCAAACTAATTATACTATTAATTACAGCTATAATGTTAACTTTAAAGGTACTAATTTCTTGTTTGATCCCGTATCTAACTCTAGAACAAATAAAGAACTTAAATTTAAAGTTAAAACTAAAGGCGGTGTGTTATCTGATGAAATGGGTTTAGGTAAAACAATTAGTTCAGTCGCATTAATAGCTTCTCATCCTGCACCTGCAAATTTACCAAATACTCAAATGTCTAATATTACTAACTTTGAAAAGATTAATTCAAGGGCTACCCTAGTATTATGCCCAAGTCATTTGACCAAACAATGGGAGTCAGAAATTAAACGTTGCTATCCACAATTTAAAGTATTAACAATTCTAACAAAGAATGATTATAATGGGTTGACATTTAATAGTTTTATTAATTCAGATATTATTATTACTTCACATCAATTCATTATGAACTTTAAATTCTATCCAACTTTACATTATCAAGCATGTACACCATCTAGTTTTAGTTTTGAACATAGAAACAGTATTGTTAAACAATTTATTCAAGATAAAATTACCAAGGTTGGATTTCCTGCAATTAAAGACCTTGAAAATCCAATTTTTGAATTTTTTAACTTTCATCGTCTAATTTTGGATGAAGGTCATGAAATTTTTGGTGGAATGTTAAGTTCAGCTTCGCTTAGTAATTATATGTCTAATTGGGTTTCTAATATAGATGCTAACTATAATTGGTATGTATCTGGAACTCCATTCATTAACTATACAGGTGTTAAGAACTGTGCTAAATTTATTAATCTTAAATTAGAAGACTCTGATCGTGATATTGTGTTTGATTATTCTTCTAATAACTCTACCAATTATTCTCGTTCAAATAGTATTATGAATTTTATGAATAAAGAATATATTTGGAATAATATTTTTGACAAGATTTGTATCAGACATCGTAAAGTTGATGTAGAAACTCAAATTAAAATTCCAGGTTATCAAGAAAGACTTGTATGGCTCAAATTTACTGACTTGGAACGTCAATTATATGATGCTAAAAAAGGTAAAGTTACTGATCAATATTTACAACAATTATGTTGTCATCCTCTAGTTGTTGAATCTAGTAAAAAGATTTTTGGCGATGTTGAAGTTGATTTGGCTGTAATGCAAGATAAACTAATCGAATATCATAAAAATAACTATGAAAATTACAAAATTAAGCTTGCCAAATTAGATCCAGCTCGTCAAGAATATCATATGCTCAAAAAAACATATGAGACACAAATGTCTGAATCGAAATATCTATTTACTATCTTAGATAAAATGAAGTCACCTGAAATTATTGATGAAGAAAATTGTTCTATTTGCATGGATCAATTAGATAATCCAACATTAACTGCTTGTGGACATTTATTCTGTTACGAATGTCTTAAAATGTGTCTTGGTGATAAAAAGAGATGTCCAATGTGTAAAGCCGATTTGACAGGTAAAGACTTGCTTGTTATGAATCTCAAGAAAGAAGAACCTAAAGAAGAGACAAATCCTCTTATCCAAAAATATGGTTCTAAACTTGGTAAACTTGTATCAATTATTCGTTTTCTGGTTGCACAAGAAGATACAAGAATTATTGTATTTTCACAATGGGATGACATGTTGAGTCTTGTCGGAAAAACATTAGGTGAAAACGGTATTGAAAACTGTTTTGTTAAAGGTAATGTTTGGTCTCGTACATCAGCTATTCGTAAATTTAAGGCTGGAAAAACAAATGATGGTTCTGATAATAAAGTTATTATGTTAAGTCTTAAGAATGCTGCATCTGGTACTAACCTTACTGAAGCAACACATATCTTTTTTGTTGAACCAATTAATGCATCAAGTGAAGAATCAAGAGCTATTGAAGGCCAAGCTATTGCTCGTGCTTGTCGGGTTGGACAAAAACAAAAAATTATGTTAATGCGTATTCTAATTGAAAAGTCAATTGAAGAAGAAATTTATCGTAAAAATTATAATAAAGACGTTGTTGTATCATTTGAAGAACAAGATTTTATGGTGGAACCACCTAAACCTAAAATTGTACACCCTGAAAAAGATGGTGAAGTTGAAATAGATACAGAAATATCTGAAACTTCAGAAACTTCAACAAAATCTGACACAACTACAAAAGCCAAAACTACTAAAGCAAAAACTACAACTACTAAAGAAAAATCTGCAACTGCTAAAACTACAAAACCTAAAACTACCAAAACAAAAGTAGTAAAAGAAGAAGAAAAAGATATTGAATTATAATTTCTTCAAAAACTAAATAACAAATTTAATTTATAAAATATAGTGAGTTTAAATAACATTTTAAAAATCTTATTTTAAAGTATATGGACGGACAAACAAATACATTTGTAGATAATTCAGTTAATTTAAGTAATATAGCAAATCTTGCTGGTATTACTAATACTGCTGCTGATATTAATGCAACTAATCCAGTTCAACCAAATATTAATTCAAATGGAGATAATATAATAAGTTCAATTATTAAAAAAGTATCTGATAATAAATTATATATTTATATTGGTATTGCTGTTATTGTACTTGGATTATTATTATATTATTTTTATATGAAAAATAAAAAGGAAACTATGAAAAATAAAAATAATAATCCAGACAAATCTATGAATTCAAACTTGAACCAAGAATATTTTATATTAGATGCTAATGGAAAACCTGTAAAAGTATCTGGTTCATTCTTACCCAATAATCAATTACCCATACCCATGCCCACTGCTAATAATCAACCATTACAACCATTACCTATACCAAATCAACAACCATCTCAACAAGATATTCAAATGTTACAAAAACAAATGATGGAAAAACAAATGATGGAAAAACAAATGATGGAAAAACAAATGATGGAAAAACAAATGATGGAAAAACAAATGATGGAAAAACAAATGATGGAAGCTTCTAAAGCAAAAATACAACATCCAAAAGATTCTGATGAACAATCAGAGTCAGAAAATATTAATGAAAAATTAGCTAAATTGCAAGAAAATGAAGACGAAAATGTTGCCCTACACAATTTAACAAACTCTGAATTAATGGAATTAAATGCTAAATTAGAAATGATGAATAATGCTATTACCAATGAATAAAATTTAATTTAAAGAATTAAAATAATTATTATATTATAATATGCCAAATTCTAAAGAATTTTTGGTTGCTGCAGATACAGTTAAAAGATTAAAAACAATGCCTGATAATAATGAACTTATTGAATTATATGGATTATATAAACAAGCAACTGTTGGTAATATAAATACTGAAAAACCAATGTTTTTAAACTTGAAAGAAGTCACAAAATGGAATGCATGGAATAAACACATAGGTCTTTCTCAATACGATTCTGAAGTTAAATATATTATGTTTGTTAATGATATGATAAAAAAATATTCTCTTAATTAATCACTATAAAATTATTATCTAATTATTTTATAATGAAGTGGTCATTCTTATTATTACTTTTTATTATTGTAACATTAGTAATATTGTATACACAAAGTGAAACATTATTTAATTCAAATGTAGAATCATCAGAAGCCCCTGAGTCTTTTGATATAATTAAAAATACTTTAATAATTAAAAATGATTCTGATGAAATTATCAAAGAAATAAATTTAGATCCATCATCTCCTTCTTATATTCACGAAGATGAAATTAAAAATTTATTTAAATTAAAAACAAAATTAATTTTAATAGTTCCACCAGAATATACTGTCAGAATTATTTATAAGGATATAGATACGGGTGCAAAAAGTGTAGAATTATCAGAAGGAATACATAATATAAATAGTTTTGATGATAATAAAAAAATAAATAAAATAGAGATATTAAATAATAATTATGACGGTATAAATATTATAGATAAAAATAATGAAATATTATACACATTTGGTAATGAAAATGAAATAGATTGGGATATTATTTATTCATATTATGGATTAGATGATTATTATATTGGATATCCATGGGGTCGTTCAATATATTATTATAACACATATCCAAGATATAGATATTATCAACATCACCTACACCCAATATATCATCATAGACCTTATATACATTCAAAACTTAGACCTGGAAAAATTTACCTAAATAATAATAAATTACACAATAAAATTCATCCAACTAATTTATACAATAGAATTCAACCAACTAAATTATATAATAAAATTCATCCAACCAAATTAAACAATAAAATTCATCCAACTAAATTACACAATAGAGTTCATCCAACCAAATTAAACAATAAAATTCATCCAACTAAATTACACAATAGAGTTCATACAAATTTACCCAATAGAATCCATAGAAAAATATTAGAATAATATTTTATTTCTTAGATGATTTCTTAGATGATTTCTTAGATGATTTCTTAGATGATTTCTTAGATGATTTCTTAGATGATTTCTTCCCTCCTTTTTTAAGAATACATTTTGGATCCATATTAAAAGAATTTAATCTGTCATCGCGTGGAACAATATTTAATATACATTTAGATTTAACCCCATATAATGGTTCAGTACAACCTTTTTCTATAGTTTCCTTTTGTTTTTGTAATATTTTTTTAGGATCTTCTAAACATCTAGATCTAAAATGTTCATATCTATCTCTAACATCTTCATATGATAATCCTGATTTTTTATTTAACATTGTATTTACAGTTTCGTGCAACTCATATACATATTTACTTAATGATTCTCTATTTTTAAATACATCCATTGTCAAGGGTAATTTTTCCAAATTATTACTTAAATTTTCTCTACAATATTTACAAGGTAATATATTTTTTAGATTACTATAAAAATTAAAATAATATTTTTTTTGTTCTTTTGTTGGGTTGATTGGATAATTAAAACTAATTGTATGTAATACATGCCATAAAGGTGGTCCCCATACTGATGTCATCATACCATCACCTGATTGATAATCTAATTCTGAAAAAACATATTTTTTACTCATTAATACTTATTATAATTAGCATAGATTTTTAATTATAATATATATTAAAAAAATTGATTAATATTTTTATTTTAACTTGATTGGTTAGTATTTAATGGCCTTATTTAATAAATTTCTATCTATTTCAATGCTTTTTCTATTAACTAGTATCAATCTTGCTCATATTGTCACTGTTACTGATGCTGTTATAGTACAAAATACTTCAGAAAAACGTCCAAATACAAATCAAAATGCTAATTTTGTTATTATTGAGAATAACCATGATCCAAAACCAGTTATTAATGAAATTAGCGAAATTATTGATCATAGTGATGATGATACTATCCAAGATAAAGAAAGTCCTATTTTATATAATCCTAATTTATACAATCCTCTAATGGATACTCCTATTGTTCTGATGCACGGTGTTAATACAGATTCATCAAGTTTAGATTATATTGTTAATCTACTAAAAGAAACTTTTCCAACTAAATTTATTCTTAATGTAGAAGTTGGTGATGGTAAAGAAACTTCATTGTATACTCCAATGTTTGAACAAGTTGATATGTTTAATAAAGTAGTTCAATCTCACCCAGAACTTGAAAATGGTTTTCATCTCATTGGGTTTTCTCAAGGAACACTAATTACTCGGGCTTATATTGAACTATATAATAATCCACCAGTTATTAATTATATTTCTTTGGCAGGTCCACAAGCAGGACAATTTGGTGTACCTTTTATTAATATTCCAGTACTAGATTTCATTTTATCAGGATTAGATTATCTATCTCCATTTCAAGAAATGTTAGCCCCTGGACAATATTGGAAGAACCCAAGCCTAATTGACCTTTACACAACACGTTCTATGTTTTTAGCAGTTATTAATAACGAACGAAATTTTAATCAAACATTTTATGATAATTTTGTATCAATTAATAAATTGGTTTTGGTCTATTCTACAAATGATAAAGTTATTCATCCACCCATTTCTGGATGGTTTGGTTTTTATGACAAAGATATGAATATTCAAAACTTTAATCAAACTAATTTATATTTGAAAGATTTATTTGGTCTTAAAAAGATGGAAAAAGATAATAAAATTGTCTTTTACCAAACTGAATTTGAACATCACGAACATTCTGATGAAATTGCAACTGACTTTATTAAAAATAATCTAATTCAATGGTTGTATTAGTTATATTAGTTAAAAAAACCACTAAATCCACCAAATTGTTTTTCTAGATCGGTTGGTAATTTAACACAACCATTCATTGACATTGTTTGAGTATCACTTAATTTATTAATTCCAACACTGTTAATTAATTTAAAACCATAATAATTTATAAGCCATTCAACTACTTGCTCAGAATGTGCGAGTCCAGTATGTATAATAACTGGTTTATGTTTATATAAATCAATACAAGCACAAATATACCATTCCATAATTTCATTTAATAAATCATTAATATTCTCCAATATTTGAATATTATTTTTATAAATTTCTCCAAGTTTTTGTTTTAATATAGATTTATTTTTTAATAATATTAATAAAAATTTTCTTTTGATTTTAATAAAATGTTTTCCAAGTTTTGTGTGGGCTAAATTTTCTATTCTATAATTTGGTAACTTTGTTAATAAATAAGAATCTTTTAAACAAAAAAAATTATTGATTTTTCTCAAATATTCAGATAATGTCATATCATATTCACTTGTATTAAGATTAATAATAGTACCAGTATGATCCATACTTAAACTTGTACCCAAATTTAGACCCAATATTTCCCAACTAAAAGGAATCAAAAATGGTCTAATATCAACAGGATGAATTGTTTTATTATTATTTAAAAAAAGCTCCTTAAGTTGTTGAGTATGTATTGATTGTGACCATAATTCTTTCAAATGTAAATTTTCTCTTGGAACTTCTTCTAAAAGAATTTGACTAGAATCAAACTTTGATTTAAACCAATCAGATATATTAGTTTTATTATCACATCCAGGTAATGTATCATGCATATCTGCAAGTACTAATAATTTTTTATTTGTTTTTGGAAATTCTAATACAGTATATCCTATAGTTCCATAAATATTTTTCATTAAATAATAATAGAAAATAAAAAATTGTGGTTTAATATATCAATTAAAAAATCTAGTTTATTTAAATGGAGGATACAAATAGTAATTTATTTATTGAAATATCTGATGATATATCTGAAAATGAGAATGTTAATATAAGCCATTTATTTACATCTTCTGAAACTTCAAAAGAAGAAAATAATAAGGCCAAAAAAAAGAAAAAATCTATTGTTACAAATAAACCAGAAGTATTAAACACCACAACTGGATTAAATATAATGGATACTAATATTGATAATAATTTACCAGAATTTATAGATATTGATATTGATGTTGAAATACCTAAACAACAAAATAACAATAATGATCAAAATGATCAAAATAATCAAAATGAACAAAATAATAAAACTAAACAAACTCACCAAATTAAAGTATCATCTGAAATAGAATCAGATTCAGGATCAGCTACAAATACATCTGAAACGGATTATGTTAAAAATAAAAAAATTAATTTAAAGATGACAAGTTTGCCTATTCATATTACACATTCATCACAATCAATTGCAACTTCATGTTCAGCAATGAGAACAAATAAAAAAAATAATAATACTGAATCCAAACCTGAAAGTCCATCAAGTAATTCCGAAAAAAGAGGTGTAACAACAATTGTAGAATCTATGCTTAGACAAGATACAAATATTAATGGTTGGGATAATGATGCCAATGTCACTGCAAAGAATTGGTATAAAATGTTTAAACAACAAAGTTTTGTTTATCAATGGATTCTAGATAGAAATAGAAGAATTGGTACTAAATTAACATATATATCAATTATTTCATCATCATTATTAGGAATATTTACTGGTTTTAAATTATGGATTGCTAATGATGCAATATTTCAAACTGTATCAAATATATTATTAATGTTATTAAATTTTCTTGTAGCTTTAATTACTGCTTCATCTAAAAATTATACTGATGATACACGTAATGAAAAAATAAGAATGTATATAGAAGAAGTAGATTCATTCTTGGGTGAAATATCTGCCCAAGTTTTAAAATCGCCTGTGTATAGAATGAATGCTGATGAATTTTTTAAATTAAATAATGATAAATATACTAATTTAATATCATCCGCACCAAATTTATCAATAAATGAACTTAATATTGGTAAGCAACAATATATATTATATTCAAAACATTGTGACCAACATATTTAATTAAATGATTTATTTAATTATTTAATTATTTAATATTATAAAATAAAACTATTATAGAAATCCAGAGTCAAATTATTCAGATTCTTCTGTTTCTTCTGTATTATCTGGTTCTTCCGTTTCTTCCGGTTCTTCATCAGACTCTTGTTCGTCTGAATCTGTTTCATATTCTTCATCATCTTCTTCGTCATCATTTGTATTGGATTGTTCGATATCTTCCACGTTAGCAAATTCATCAGTATCAAAACTGGAAATTGACTTCATGATAGGTGAACTAGAGTGGTAAATCCACCAAATACGTGTAAGCAATTTTCCAATAATTTTACTAAGTCCTGTAATTTTGGAATGAAAACAAAAGTGTTGAATATTTTTAATCTTCTCGCCAAATTCAAATAGTTGATGGCGGAGTTCATCAGTTGCATCTTCTGATTGATACTTTACAATTGTATTTTGTTGAATTGTTGCAAATAAATGATTATCAATCATAGTTGGAATTTCAATTTGTAATTCATCAAGTTGTTTTACAATTTGATTGTAAGGTTGTTCAGAAAGAATTTCAGGATCTTCAAGAGCAAATGCTGGATTCTTGGTTGATTTTGTTGACAAGAACCGGCACAAAAAGTGAGCCAATTGAATTTGGTTCTTTTCAATAGTATGATCTTTGCTTTCAAATGCTCGCCGAAGATAAGGAATAAGCAATGAGGCAATTAGTGAATCATCTGTGTACCGAAGCTTCCAATTCATATGGAGGTGATTAACATTATCTTCGATATAACCAAAGTTCCAGCCACCCTTGTAATTAGATGTTACCGATTGCAAGAATTCATCAGCATCTTCAGCATCAATTGTTTTATCTAAAAAGTTCTTGCATGTGTTATCCCAATTTTGATTTGTTTCAAATAGTTTGGATAGTTGATTAGCATGAGGAACTGTATAAATTGTATTGTTGCATCCAGATACAATTGGTGGTTCACTGATAGACAATTCTTTAATTCGGTCCCATGAATAACCTGCAAATACAACATTGCCTTTCTTATCAAGACCACGACGTCCAGCACGACCAGACATTTGATGAAACATCATTGGTTCGAGATCATCGTCAAGCTTATCATCTCGAATAATCACAACTGTACGGAATGGCATGCTAACACCAAACACAAGTGATTGATCCGAAAAAACAACACCGAGTTGTTTTTGGCAAGCAAGAGATTGTACAAGACGAAGATAAGGATCAGGTAGACCCTTTGCATAAACTCCTACACCACGCCAGAGTAGCTTGATCATAAAATGATAGTACTCGCCGGTATTGGGAAAATATTTTTTCAAGTCTTGAACCCAGCTTTCTACAATACCTTCACTGAAATATTGATTGTTATTCAAAGTAAAATCAGGATGGGGTTCTTGAATTGAAGTTACGTGAATTGTTTGTTGAACTTGAGTGGGAAGTGTTGGATCATTGTATCCGTCTTTCTTTAGCTTGATACCACCCATCATTTGTTTAGTAGCCTTCTTACTTTTAGAATCATCTGTATCTTTTGAAGACTTTTTCTTATCCATACGACGAGCTAGTTTTGCCAACTTTAGGCGTTCACTAACCAGTTTAGGATATTTTTCAGTTTCCAATTGTTCAATGTTTTTAGCAAATTCACGAGCCATGCGTAAACAAGCAAGTGTGTTCTTTTGGAAAATAATAGCTGGAGTTTCATCTTCTTGTTTCAGCTTGAATGTAAGTTTAATCAAATCAACAGAACTAGTCTTGAGACCTTCTTGCTTATATCCATTAATAACTTCCATAACTAAATCCTTATCAGTCTTGTATTTTTCAACAATGTATTTGATAAGTAGATGGAAATAGAACATTACATCATCCAATTCAATACGCTTTTCAACCGAAAAGTATTTATGAGGTTCAAGGTCCCCAATATCAAACTTTTTATGCAACTTGATAGCCAAGTCCCAAGCATTGGGAGGAGTGGGTTGAAGAGACTTGTTTAGAATTGTCTCATTTGCAATTTGTGATTCCTCAACAAGTGCAAGTGGATGGAGACACACCAAACGATCACCATCAGGATCATAGTAATAACGTTGCAAATTGAAAAAACGCTTTGCACATGTTACTTCTTTCATTGGTGAATCTTTGATGGTTGTAATTGAATTAAACCAGCTGACAAGCTCTTCTGTATTTCCAATAGTAGCAGAAAGTGCTAAAATAGGTACATCAGACAAAATCTTTGCAATATGTTCCATTGCAGAACCTTCTGGTTTTCCAATCATGTGAATTTCATCAAATACAATCCACTTGAAGTTATTTTTAATAAATGGTAAATAATCAACAATAGATTCAGGTGTACCAACAATAGCAACAGATTGATTAAGTGATTCAATCATTTCGTCACGTGTAGGATGTGTTTGATAAGTTTGTGTAATAATTGGAACATTAGAATTAGTAATGTTACCAATATATGCAGAAACTTGCCAAGCAAGAGCATCTGTAGGTACTGCGAAAAGTACACGACCTTTAGTAATTGTGTAACCAGCTAGTACAGTTTTACCAGCTGAAGTTGGAGCATTTACAATTGTTGAAATATTCTTATCAATATTACTAATGACTTGAATTTGCCAATCATCAAATTTCTTAAAGCCCTTGGCATTGAGTGGTGGCATTTGTGAATAAAACTTGTTAAATTGAAGATCAATCAAATCAAGATCTTTCACAATCTTATTCATTTGTTGAATTTGTTTGAAATATTCCTTTTCAATATCAGGAGTAATTTCAAAATCATCTTCCATTAAACGCAAGAAAATATTAGCAACCAAATCTTTATTATTCTTTTGAAGTTGATGATCAAGCGTATGGAGCAGAAAACGTGTTCGGCCTTCTTTGGTAAGAGTTTTAGCAGCAAGACCTTGTGTTTTAATTGCAGCAATATCTGCTTTAATTGCAGCTGCTTTCTTCTCCAAATAATTTTGGAGAATAATTTGTTCATTAGTCTTGAGTACTTCACCATTCTTATTTTTCAGAACAATTTGTTCTTCTTTAGAAAGTGAAGGATTGATATAATGGTGAACATGGTTTGGATTAAATCCATTCTCAGGTCGCATAGACAACTTGATGTTACCTTCAAGAGTTGGGTCATACTTTTTTTGAAAAAAGTTAAATTCCCAATTGCCTTTATTTTCCTTAAAGGCCTTCTTGCGTTCCTCCATCTTCTTCTTCCGATCAGCCTCGGCGGTATGATTATTAGTATAGTTAGACGTATAATAAGACATTAAAATATTGTTATTTATGTCTTATTATAAATATTATTTCAATTTTTTTTGAGTAAATAAAGGAATTTATCTATATTTATGAAGCCATATCACATAATATTGATCTAAGAGTTAGATTAAGATGTCCAGAGTACTTTATAAGTCTTGCAATTATTTCTTCCTTGCTTATAACCAAATCAAGATTAAAATTAATAATTTTATCAGCTAGACTATCAAAATACATTTTCTCTTCTTCGGTTAGTTCATCAAATTTTTTAGGTGGTAATAATGATTCTTCGATTACATTACCATGTTGTACATATTTGGCAAAAGTATTAAATAATTCAGGTCGTTTCAAATAAATATGAATTAAGTTTTTAAAATCAGAATCTCCAAATAACGAAATTGATTTTACATTCATAATTTCAATTAATTCATTAGTAAGTACTGGAACTGTATCTTGTTCTTTATTTTGACTTTTTGTAACTGGTTGACAAATTTCAACATCAGGAGTTTGAACAAAATTATATCCTGGTGGAGGTGTTGATTTAACTTGTTCTGGTTTATCTTGTTGTTTAGCCAATGTATTATTTTCTACTTCTGTACCTTCTTTAATAAATATACTAATTAATTTGGCACGAAGTTGTGAATCTGAAGTAAATACGAAAATAATTCTTTCTTCATCACTTTTAACAAGGAAAAATTTTTCTGCATTTTTAATTTGTTCAGAATCAGTAATGAATTTGATTTTTTCAACTTCTTCTTCTGTTAATCCCCAGAATGTAAAAAGTTCATTCAAAAGTTTAATATTTACTGGGCCTTCAAATGAATCTTTAATCTGGTAACATTTATGATCTTGTGAATATCCAACGAGTTTTAAAACTAAAGGCATTAATATATGGTTTGTTTAAATATAAATAAACTAAAAATCAATTTTTATCTCAAATTCAATCATAAAAATTGATTTTTTTTAATAATTACAATATAATAATTATTAGTAATGACTACAAAATCAATGATTATCCAATATTTACCCAATGAACTAATACATCATGTTTTAGATATGTTAAATGATGATGAATTAATAATTCAACTCAATGTTCCAGAATTTAGAGCCTGTATAATAAATTTACTAAAACGTCGATTAGATACATTAAGTATTGAAAATATTGTTAGGCTATATCAAATTAATATTTTGAAAGAAAATATTAATGAATATTATAATAAATGTTTATCATCATTAGAATATAAAAAAATCAAGAAAATATATCAACTAGAAACTGACCAAAATGTTAGAACTTTGATTGAAACAACAATCCAAGATAAATTTGTTGAAATTCTAGAACAACCTGTACCTGCAAATTTAGATACAAATAAACAAATAGATTTGCTCAGATCTTTTTTATTTGCAAATAAATTTGTTGAACTAGTTGAAAATCATGGAGGTCCATTTAGTGCTTTTGAAGTGTATAAATCACAATCACAAATACAAAGAACTATGACATTTGGTACTATTTGCATGAGTAATTTATCTTATGATCATTCATATACATTAAATATTAAAGTTGGATTAACTCCAAACAGTTGTAGAATATTAAGAGGAGATATAATTACTGGTGAAATTAATTGTAACTTTGATGAAATCTTTCTATACTTGTATGATTCACTAAATTATAGTTTTGATGAAATAAAAATTTATACACAAACAGTTGGAAATAATAAAATTGGTGAAATTAATGATGAATTCATTGTATAATTTGTATTATTTTCTAGATAATATTTAACGGTTATGATTTTATAATCTTCATTATAAATTAATTTATCGTACAAATTGAAATAGTTTTTAGTTACTAGAATAATTTTTAGAAATCTATCTACACATCTATTATAATTAACAAATTTTTCTGAATTGGATAGACTAATTATTTTAAATAAAATTTGATATTATTATAGCTTATACAATAATTAATATTATAATTAATGTCATTTAGTTTTGTAAAAAGACTCGATAATGCTATTAAAATTATGCCAAAATCAGAACTAATAACGAGGGTATCCGTTTTATCAGCAATCTTGATAGGCCATGGGATTTATGCTATTACTACTGTTAAAGATGACATGATTACTGTAGTAAAAAAATACAAAATGAATCGTAATGGATTTACTGATTTTATGATTATTGATAATAATGGAAGACATTTTAATGTTAATAACAGCTTATGGTATTGGAAATGGGACTCAATAGAAGACTGGTATAAAATTGAAGAAAAAACAAATATTAATATCAAGTATTATGGTTGGAGATGGCCTGTATGCGGATTATTTCCAAATATTGTTAAATCCAAATAGGGATAATTAAATTTAATATTGAAGCAAGTAATATTTAACATAAACTAATAATACGCATTTGGTGTTTGTTTTATCCAATATAATAAATCTTCTTTACTAATATGTTTTTGTTTTTGTAATACATAATCACCACAATATAGATAATCTTCTTCAACTCCTTCATAATAATTTTCATTCAATATATATTTTGCACAAAATTCAGCTGTCAAATGTTGTGTTGATAATAATGTTTTACCACTTAAATTCATAATATTTTCTGCTAAAATTGACAAATCGTATTTCTTTGTATATAAATCCTGATTTTTGATTACTGACATTAATTATTTAATTAAACTATATTTAAATAATTAATCAATTTTTATAAA
>JACCEB011266117.1_pt1 | contig 27499 bp, 24 predicted proteins | sample 7454761 | NCBI WGS metagenome assembly JACCEB01 (sample SAMN15323454, study PRJNA562643) | freshwater metagenome | isolation source: river surface water | place: USA:Blue River Watershed | collected 2017-08-18
GCCCACATGTAGGTGAAGATCAGCGCCTAGAAGTGGACGATGGACAGGCGGTAGCTGTAGACCGGACGCTCGGCCTGCTTGGGAACGAAGTAATACATCATTCCCAGGAAGCCGGCGGTGAGGAAAAAGCCCACCGCGTTATGGCCGTACCACCACTGGATCAGCGCGTCTTGCACGCCGGCGTAGGCCGAGTAGGACTTGAGGAAGCCGGCCGGGATGGCCGCGCTGTTCACCAGGTGCAGCAGGGCCACCGCGATGATGAAGGCGGCGTAAAACCAGTTGGCCACGTAGATGTGGCGCACCTTGCGGGTGCCGAGGGTGCCAAAAAAGACAATGGCATAGGAGACCCACACCAGGGTGATCAGGATGTCGATCGGCCACTCGAGTTCGGCGTACTCCTTGCCACTGGTGTAACCCAGGGGCAGGGTGATGGCGGCGGCGAGGATGACCGCCTGCCAACCCCAGAAGGTGAAGGCGGCGAGCTTGGGTGCAAACAGGGGCACCTGCGAAGTTCGCTGTACCACCCAATAGCTGGTGGCAAACAGCGTGCAACCGCCAAAGGCGAAGATCACTGCGTTGGTGTGCAGCGGCCGCAGGCGCCCATAGGACAGCCAGGCAATGCCGAAGTTCAGCTCCGGCCAGGCCAGTTGGGCGGCGATGATCACGCCGACCAGCATGCCCACCACGCCCCAGACCACAGCCATGAGAGAGAACAGCCGAACGACCGTGTCGTGATAGCGGGCTGCGGGGGCGAGGGAATCCGTTGTCATGCGAATGCACCGTGGGTAAGAACACGGCCAGTGTCATTCGCGAGCCCATCCGGGCTCTTGATGGATGTCAATCGTTGTGAAGAATGCGCTCGCCCTCGGCGTCGAGCGACTCGAACTGTCCGCGCCAGATGGCCCAGGCAAGGCCACCCAAAATGACCAGCGCAAGGACAACAGACAGGGGAATCAGCAGGTACAGGATGTCCATGGCGGGCTTGCGTTCAAAGCAATTGCAGTCTCGGCATCTAGGCAAGAGAGACTGCTGGTCGAGAAGAGCCCGGCAGGCCAACACGGCGCGCCAGGGTCGCTGAGTAGGCCACCACCACCAGCGAGCTGGTCGCCATGCCCAGACCGGCCAGCCAGGCCGGCATGAAGCCCGCCACCGCCAGCGGCACCGCAGCGGCGTTGTAGAAGGCGGCCCAGGCGAGGTTGCGACGAACCACTTGCTGGGTGCGCCGGGCCAGGGCCAGAAGGTCGGCCACCGGCATGAGCCGGCCGCCCTGCACCACCACGTCGGCGCGGGCCTGGGCCAGGGGCAGCCCCTCCCCCATGGCCACCGACAGGTCGGCCAGGGCCAGCACCGGGCCATCGTTCATGCCGTCACCGACCATGGCCACCTTTCGGCCCTGCTGCTGCAGGGCCCGCACCTCGGCCATCTTGTCCTCGGGCGTGCAGCTGCCGCGCCAGGTGGCAATCCCGGCGCGCTCGGCCAGGCGGGCGACGGCCGAGGGCCTGTCACCTGAGAGCAGGCGCAGATCCAGCCCTGTTGCGCGCAATCGCTCGAGCGTCTCCCGGGCGTCGGGCCTCAAGGTCTCCTCGAGGTCGAAGCTGGCCAGCCAACCGCTTTCGTCGGCCAGGTGCACTTGGGGGTGGTCCGATTCCGGGCCGTTCAGGATCGGCGCGCGGCAGAAGGCCGCAGCACCCAGGCGCAGGGAACGGCCGGCCACTTGGCCCTCGACACCTTGTCCGGGATGCTCGGTGAGGTGATCGGCTGTGGGGGTTGCGAAGCGATTTGCCGTGTGATCTGCCATGTGATCGGTGCCGCGGGTCCTGGGTTGTGCGCTCGTATCGCCGCGGTCATGGGTGCCTTCGCTGGCCGCCCGGTCTGCGATGGCCCGCGAAGCCGGGTGCAGCGAGCCTGCGGCCAAGGATGCGGCCAGGGCCAGGGCCCGCTCGGGCGACACGCCCTCCCGGCAGCGGATAGACGCGACCGTCATGCGGTCCTGAGTCAGCGTGCCAGTCTTGTCGAACACCAAGGTGTCTACCCCTGCGCCGGCCTCCAGCGCCTGCAACTGGCGCACCAGCACGCCACGCCGGGCCAGCGCGCCGGCGGCAGCCAGGGTGGCCGCCGGCGTGGCCAGCGAGAGCGCGCAGGGGCAGGTGACGACCAGCACTGCGACCGCCACCGACAGCGCGTGGGCCGGCCCGGCCGACCACCACCATGCGGCGGCGCCTGCGGCGGCGACCATCACACTGAGCAAAAAGGGCTTGGCGATGCGGTCTGCCAGGCGGGCCAGACGGGGCTTGTCCACCGAGGCACGCTCCATCAGGGCGACGATGGCCGCGTGCCGGGTATCGGCGCCCAGACGCTCCACCCGCATGTCGACCGCCGATTCCAGGTTGTGGCTGCCAGCCACCAACGCGTCACCGGGGCCGCGCCGCAGGGGTGCAGACTCGCCGGTGAGCAAGGCCTCGTCGAAGCGGCTCTCGCCAGACTCGATACGCCCGTCCGCCGGCACCGTCTCACCCGGAAGTACCCGCACCCGGTCACCGACCGCCAGGGAGCGGACCGGCACTCGCATCCAGTCACCGACCGCCAGGGAGCGGACTGGCACCCGCATCCAGTCGCCAGGCACGGAGCCAGGCGGCACATCCGCCACAGCACCCGCTGACTGCCAGCGCAACACACTGGCCGGCAGCGTGCGGGCCAGAGCCTCCAGCGCGCCGGCGGTGCGGTCCCGCAAACGGGCCTCGAGGAGGCGCCCCGACAGCAGGAAGAAGACGAACATGGTGACCGAGTCGTACCAAACCTCACGGCCCCAGGGACCTGCTGGCTCAAAGGTGGCAGCGGTGCTGGCCAAGAAGGCGATGATCAAGCCCAGCGCCACCGGAACATCCATGCCCACGCGTCGGTGCATCAGGTCGCGCAGCGCGGCGCCAAAGAAGGGTCCGCAGGAGAACAGCATGACCGGCACGGTCATCATCCAGGCGCCCCATCGGAGCAAGGCCTCCTGGTCGGGCGGGATCTCGCCAGGCCCTGCGATGTACAAGGGGTAGGCGTACATCATGGCCTGCATCATCCCGAAGCCAGCCACCAGCCACCGCCAGAGCAGCTTGCGCTGCGCACGCCGGCGCGGCTCAGCGTCCAGCAGGTCGCCGGCCGGCAGCGCCCCGTAGCCCACGCGGCGCAGGGCCGCCAGCCAGTCAGAGGGTCGGGCGGCGGCCGCGTCGTCCGCCCACCACTCAATGCGGGCGGTGGCGGCACCGCCGTTGACCTGCACCGAGGTCACGCCGGGCAGCGTTTGCAGGGCCTGCTCTACCGCCAGTGTGCAAGCGGCGCAGTGCATGCCCTCAATGGCGAGGTAGGACTCCCACAGCCCCGCCCCTTCCCGGCCTGGCACCGGGCGACCGAAGGATGGCCACTGGGTCGGGTCATCCAGGATCGCATCGGGCGACCCTTCCCTGGGTGCGTCAAAGGGCGGCGCCGCGGCCAGCACGGAAGCGCCGGGAGCGGGCACCGCAGAGCGGCTGGCGTCAGGCATGGATGGCGAGGTTACCGCCAAGGAGTGGCCACCACTTGATATTCATCAGCCCGCATGCCCGTGGGTGCGGCACAGAATGAAAGCGTCTTTTTTTCACCTGCTCCAAGGAGTTCACCATGAAGATCATTCTGGCCGCCGACGGCAGCAAGTTCACCAAGAAGGCACTGGCCTTTCTCGTCACGCATGAAAGCCTGGCGGGGCCGGACGACGAGATGATTGTGGTCCACGCCCAGCCACCCCTGCCCCCGCGGGTGCGCTCGGCGGTCGGCGCGGACGTGGTGCGTGACTACCTGGCCGACGAAGCGGAGAAGGTTCTCGGCCCCATCCGCAAGTTCTTGGACAAGCACGACATCGATTACCGCTGTGAGTGGGAGGTCGGCCCGGCGCACGAACTGGTGCTCAAGACCGCGAAGAAGTCCAAGGCCCACCTCATCGTCATGGGCACCCACGGTCACGGCGCGCTGGGCCGGGCTCTCATGGGCAGCGTGGCGCTGAGAGTGGTGACGGAGGCGGATATCCCGGTGTTGCTGGTGAAGTAAACCGCAGCGGTCTTCAAGTACGAAGGCGCGGCAATCCGGCGGCCGCACGGGCCAGGCCGGTGATGTGATCCCAGGCGCCAGCCTCGACTGCATCGGCTGGCGTGAGCCAGGAGCCGCCCACACAGGCGACAGTGGGCAGGGCCAGAAACTCCTGCGCATTGGCTGGTGACACGCCGCCGGTGGGGCAAAAGCTCACTTCGGCAAACGGCCCGGCCCAGGCCTTGAGCATGGCCGCGCCGCCAGCTTGCATGGCCGGGAAAAATTTCAGGGCGTCATAGCCCTCGTCCTGCGCCATCATGATCTCGCTGCCGGTGGCCACGCCCGGTAGCAGTGACAGCCCAAGGTCGCGGCAGGCACGGCCGACGGACACGGTAAAGCCCGGGCTGACCGCAAAACGCGCACCGGCTTGCGCAGCGGCCTTGGCGTCTGCGGCGCTGCGCACCGTCCCTGCGCCCACCACCGCCTGTGGCACCTCCTGCGCAATGGCGCGGATAACCTCCAGCGCCACGGGGGTGCGCAGCGTCACTTCCAACATGCGAATGCCACCAGCCACCAGCGCGCGCGCCATAGGTACGGCGTGGGCAGCGTCATGCACCACGATCACCGGAATGACCGGTGCGTCGCGCATCACGTCCAAAGCGGTGAGGGAGGCGGGCAGCGGTTTCAAAGCCATGTGCAGGCTCCTTCTTCGGCGGTGAGGGCGTTGCGCCGGAAACTGGCGAACAGGTTGCGGCCCAAGCCCACGTGATTGGCCGCCTCCTGCGCGGGCGACAAGGTGGCGGGCGATCGGCCGGCCCAATCGGCCTCGGGCACGAGCGCTTGCAAGGTGCCAGCGATGGCGTCCATGCGCACCCGGTCGCCATCGTGCAGGCGGGCAAGCGGGCCACCCGCATGGGCCTCGGGCGACACATGAATGGCGGCAGGCACCTTGCCGGATGCACCACTCATACGCCCGTCGGTGACCAACGCCACCCGGTAGCCCTTGCCTTGTAATACCGCCAGCGGTGGGGTGAGCTTGTGCAGTTCGGGCATGCCGTTGGCGCGCGGGCCCTGCCAGCGCACCACGCAGACCAGGCCGCCGGGATGGCCGGCTGCTGGATCGGCACTGGCCTGGCAGGCGCGCTCGAGCTCACCGCTGCCAAAGGCGGCCAGCAACGCCTCCTGGCTGTCGAACACCCGGGCCGGTGCCTCGATGACATGGCTATCAACGGGGACCGACGAGACTTTGATCACGGCGCGCCCCAGGTTACCCACCAAGAGCTTGAGCCCGCCGCTGGGCGAGAAGGGCGCCGAAGCCGGGCGCAGCACCGAGGCGTCGCCACTGGCGCCAATGTCTTGCCAATGCAAGGGGCTGGTGGCGTCGGCACCCGGCGCGGGAGGTTGCGGGATGCGGGTGTAGGCACGCAGGCCCTCGGCGTGCACCGTGGCGACGTCGGTATGCATCAGGCCAGCGTCCATCATTTCGCGAATCACGTAGCCCGGGCCGCCGGCGGCCTGAAACTGGTTCACGTCGGCCTGGCCGTTGGGGTAGACGCGGGCCAGCAGCGGCGCCACCGCAGACAGACGGGCGAAGTCGTCCCAGTCGATGACTAACCCCGCCGAGCGCGCCACCGCCACCCAGTGAATCAGGTGGTTGGTGGAGCCGCCGGTGGCCAGCAAGGCCAGCATCGCGTTGACGATGCTGCGCTCGTCCACCAGACGACCGATGGGCGTGAAGCGCGGGCCCCCATGCAGGTTGGCCAGCACCGTGCGTACCGCCTCGCGCGTGAGCTGTTCGCGCAGCAGGTCGCCCGGCGGGATGAAGGCGGCGCCGGGCACATGCAACCCCATCGCCTCCATCAACATCTGGTTGCTGTTGGCAGTGCCGTAGAAGGTGCAGGTGCCCTGGCCGTGGTAGGCCTTCTGCTCGGCCTCCAGCAAGGCGGGGCGCCCTACTTCACCGCGCGCGGCCTGCTCGCGCACCTTGGCTTTCTCGCTGTTGGAGAGGCCCGAGGTCATGGGCCCCCCGGGCACGAAGACCACCGGCAGGTGGCCGAAGTGCAACGCGCCGATCAACAGGCCCGGCACGATCTTGTCGCAGATGCCCAGCATCAGCGCCGCATCGAACACGTCGTGGGTGAGCCCGATGGCCGTGCCCTGGGCGATGACATCGCGCGAGAACAGCGACAGCTCCATTCCCGGCAGGCCTTGGGTCACGCCGTCGCACATGGCGGGCACGCCGCCAGCAACCTGGGCGGTGGCGCCCTGGCGGCGGGCCTCGTCCTTGATGATGGCCGGGTAGCCCGCGTAAGGCGCGTGGGCCGAGAGCATGTCGTTGTAGGCGCTCACGATGCCGATGTTGGGCGCGCGCTCGGCCACCACCTTGAACTTGTCGTTGGGCGGCAAAGCGGCAAAGGCATGGGCCACGTTGGCACAGCCCAGGCGATCCGCGCCGCGCGGGCGACCTGCCAAGAGGTCAATTTGCTGCAGATAAGCCGCACGCGAGTCGCGGCTGCGCTGGCGAATACGGTCGGTGACTTCGGCCACCACGGGATGAAGGGACATCGGCTTGCGGCCGGCCTGCAGCGAAGGCACCGGCATGACGGGAGAAGATGCGGGCATCCTACCCCCTGGCATCGGCCTGAAAGGGGCCTCAGTTACGAACGGGTTACGAACTGGTGACGAACGCGCAGCGGACGAAGGGACCGAGGGCGCGGCCCAGGCTGTTCGCCGCCGCACCCATAGGAGACGCGCACAGGTGCCACAATCTTTCACCATGAGCACCACTTCCTCTTCGATCGCCGACCTGCGCAAAAGCTACGAGCGCGCTGAGCTGAGCGAGGACGCCAGCCAGGCCGACCCCTTGCGCCAATTCGACCAGTGGCTCACCGAGGCCATTGCCGCCGAAGTGCCCGAACCCAACGCGATGACCCTGGCCACCGTGGGCAGCGACTTGCGACCGAGCACCCGCGTCGTGCTGGTCAAGGGCTACGACGCGCGCGGCATCGTCTGGTACACCAATTACGACAGCCGCAAGGGGCGGCAACTCGCTGGCAACCCCTTTGCCGCCTTGCAGTTCCACTGGGTCGAGCTCGAGCGCGTGGTGCGCATCGAGGGGCAGGTGGAGAAGGTCAGCGACGAAGACAGCGACGCCTACTTCCACAGCCGTCCGCTTGATTCGCGCATCGGCGCGTGGGCCAGCCCGCAAAGTCAGGTGATCGCGGGGCGCTCGGTGCTGGTGGCCAATGCCGCCAAGTACGGCGCGCAGTTCCTGCTGCAACCGCCGCGCCCCCCACACTGGGGTGGCTACCGCCTGATGCCCGAGCGCTGGGAGTTCTGGCAGGGCCGCAGGAGCAGGCTGCATGACCGGCTGCAATACACACGCGAAACAGGTGCCACCGAGGGCTGGAGACGCGACCGCTTGGCGCCTTGATTGCGCCCCTGATTGGCGCACTGGCTGGTACCCGCCGCAAAACTGCCGTCAAAGCGCCCGCACCAGCACCATCGCCACCGGAACCGTCACCAGCCCCAGCAAGGTGGACAGCCCCACCGTGGTGGTGACCGTGTCCTCGGCCACCTGGTAGCGCTGCGAGAAGAGGAAGGAGTTGGCGCCCGCTGGCAGGGCCGCCACTGTCACCACCACCCACAGCGGCAGGCCCGACAGGCCCAAGGCCCAGCCGCCGCCAGCCACCAAAAGCGGTAACGCGAAATTCTTGGCGGCGATCAGGGCGAAAGCACTGCGCAGGTGTTCGCCGACGCGCACGCCAGACAGGGTCACGCCCACCAGCAACAGGGCCATCGGCCCCAGCGCCCCACCCAGCATGGCCAGGGGCTTGTCCACCACCTCAGGCAGGGCCCAGCCGGTCTGACCGAAGGCCATGCCGGCCAGGATGGGAAGTGGTACCGGGTGTATCACCGACTTGCGCAGCGCGTCCCACACCGAGCGCCAGAGCGTCTGGCCGTTGCCGCCTGCCTGGGCCTGCCGCGCCTCGCGCTGGATGGACAGCTCCATCACCAGGGTGGCGCAGGTGAGCAGGCTCACGGTGTGCACCGTGTAAAGGGTAAACAGGGTGATCAGGCCCTGCTCGCCATAGGCCAGGCCGATGAGCGGAATGCCGATCATGATCGTGTTGGAAAACGTTGCCGCCATCGCCAGTACGCTGGCGCGCCGGTTGAAGCCGCAGACCAGCAGTGTTCCGGCAAAGACCACGCCGAGTCCGACGAAGTAGGCCCCCACGGGAGTGAAGTCCAGGTCCTGCGGATGTACCCGGCTCATGGTGCGAAACAAGAGCGCCGGGGTCAGCAGATTGAACACCAGGGTGGACAAATCCCGTATGGCCGCAGGCCCTACCCAGCCCAGGCGGCCCACCACCACCCCGGTGGCGATCAGGAAGACAACCGGCAGCAGTGAGTCCAGTGCGCCGCCGCTCAAGCGTCGGCCCCCTTGACCAGTGAGGCGAAGGTCTTGCGGAACTTTCTGACCTTGGGCGCGGCCACCGCCAGGCAGTAGCCCTGGGTCGGGTTGCGCGCGAAAAAGTCCTGGTGGTAGTCCTCGGCGGGCCAGTAGTCCGCCAGCGCCAGCACCTCGGTGACGATGGGGGCACCGAAGACCTTGTCCTGACTCATCTCCCGGATCAGGTCATCAGCCACCGCCTTCTGCGCCTCGCTCGTGAAGTAGATGCCGCTGCGGTACTGGGTGCCGACATCGTGCCCCTGGCGGTTGAGCTGGGTAGGGTCGTGGATCAGGAAGAAGATTTCGAGCAACTGGCGCAGGCTCACCTGGGCCGGGTCATAGGTCAGGCGCACCACCTCGCAGCATCCGGTGAGGCCGGAGCAAACCGCGTCATAGCTGGGGCGCTCGGCCTGCCCGTTGCTATAGCCGGACTCCACGTCCAGCACGCCACGCACCTGGACGTAGACCGCCTCGGTGCACCAGAAACAACCGCCGCCCAGGACGATGACTTCAGAAGAGGGATTCATACCGGGACTGTAGCCGCTGCGCGGGACACCCCGGGAGTCATGCGCGCCATCCCTCCCATCCCGACGTTCCCTGCCAACCGGCCCGCTACCATCACATCACCATGGAACTCGGCTTCATCAAGCCTGTGCTCACCGCACTCGTCCTGCCGCCCTCCGGCCCGGTGCTGCTGGCGCTGGCCCTGCTGCTGCTGGCCAGGCGCTCGCGGGCGGCGGCGTGGATCGCCGGCCTTGCGCTGGCCAGCCTGTGGCTTCTGAGCACACCAGCGGGGTCGATCTGGCTGGCCCGGACCCTGCTGCCCCTGCCCCCGCCGGTCGACCTGCCGGCACTGCGCCAGGCTGGCGTCCAGGCTGTGGTGGTGCTGGGCGGAGGCGTGCTGCCCGAGGCGCCGGAGTACGGTAGCCCGCAACCGTCGGGCGCCACGCTGGCCCGCCTGCGTTACGGCGTGCGGCTGGCCCGGGCCGCTCAATTGCCCCTGGGCATCGCCGGCGGCGTAGGTTGGGCCGGTCGCGGCGGCGTCACCGAGGCGCAGGTGGCGGCGACCGTGGCGCGCGACGAACTCGGGCTGGCGCCGCGTTGGACCGACGACCGATCGCGCGACACCGCCGAAAACGCAGGCGTGATGGTCGCCCTGCTGGCCCGGGATGGCGTTCGCCGTATCGCCCTGGTGTCCGACAGCTGGCACCTGCCCAGGGCGGCGATGGAATTCCGGGCCGCCGGGCTGGAGGTGCTGCCAGCGCCGACCCGCCTGCCCTTGCCCGCTGTCGCGCCATGGATGGAAGCGCTTCCGTCTCCGTCGGGCCTGGAGCGCAGTCACCATGTCTTGCGCGAGTGGCTGGCCCTGCGCATGGCGGCCTTGCGCCGTTGGGTAGGAGCGAAGGGCTAAGGCGTAACGGCTAGGGGCTGGGGACTAGGGGCTTTACCGGGACTTGACGTGGCTGGGCTATGCTTGGGCACCCGCACTACTAACCAGTCAGTCACTAATATCGGCCGCCGGAGCGCCCCGCCCGAACCGTCGGCCTGACCTGCCATGAGCGAAGAGACCCCGATCAAGCGCGAACGCCGCAAGCAGGCCCGCCCCGGCGAGTTGCTGGAGGCCGCGCTGTCGCTGTTCGTCGAAAAGGGCTTCGCCGGTACCCGGGTGGAGGAGGTAGCGGCCCAGGCCGGCGTCTCCAAAGGCACTCTTTTTCTTTACTACGCCAGCAAGGAAGACCTGTTCAAGGCGGTGGTTCACGAGACCCTGGCCGGACGCTTCGTCGAGTGGAACGAAGAGTTCGATCGCTTCGTGGGAAGCACCGCCGACATGCTTCGCTATTGCCTGAACAGTTGGTGGGAGCGCGTCGGTGCGACCCAGGCCTCGGGCATCACCAAGCTGATGTTTAGCGAAGCTCGGAACTTTCCAGACCTGGCGGCCTACTACCAGGAGCAGGTGATCCTTCCGGGGACTTTGCTGATACGGCGCATTCTCCAGCGCGGCGTCGACAGAGGCGAGTTCGACATCCCCGACCTGGACTACGCGGTGTTCAGCGTCATCGCGCCCATGATCCATTTACAGATGAACCAACACTCCTTTGGCGCGTGCGTGCCAGCTGCCTTTGCCATTGATCCACAGCGCTATATCGCCGCCCAAGCCGAGATCCTGCTCAAGGGCCTGTTGCAGCGGCCCGGGCAGACCTTGTCGGGGGAGAAGGCATGACGCGGCGCACCCTCGCCCTCGGCGTTCTCACGGCGATGTTGCTGGCGGCGGCAGCAGGCGGCTGGCACTACCTGGGCGGGCGCAAGGCGGCCACACCAGGCCCGGGGCCAGCTTCAGCAAAAGCAGCAGCCTCGGCACCCGCCGAGGCCGTGGTCGAACTCGCAGAGACCGATCTGGTCCGCGTCCGCAGCCTCGAACTCAATCAGGGCATCGCGATCACCGGCAGCCTGCGGGCGGTCCACTCGGCAGTGGTCAAGGCCCGGGTGGCTGGCGAGCTGCAAGGCTTGGCGGTACGTGAAGGCGACAGCGTGCGCCAGGGCCAGGAGCTCGCCCGCATCGACCCGACCGAGTACCAAGCCCGACTGGCCCAGGCGCGCGAGCAGTCGGACGCCGCCCGCACCCAGATCGACATCGCCCAGCGCCAGTTCGACAATAACAAGGCCCTGGTCGACCAGGGCTTCATCTCGCGCACCGCGCTGGAAGCCTCGGCAAGCTCGTTGGCTGGCGCCCAGGCCAACTACAAGGCCGCCCTGGCGGCGGTCGATGTAGCGCGCAAGACGCTGGATGACACGGTGCTGCGAGCCCCGATCGCAGGTGTGGTGGCCCAGCGCCTGGCTCAGCCCGGCGAGCGCCTGGGCGTGGACGCACGGGTCGTGGAGATCGTCGACCCCAGTCGCCTGGAACTTGAAGCCAGCGTGGGCGGCGCCGAATCGGTGCAGGTGCGGGTGGGCCAGGTGGCACGGCTAACGGTCGAGGGCTTGCCCACGCCGCTCACGGCACGGGTGGTACGGATCAACCCTGCCGCCCAAACCGGCACCCGTAGCGTGCCGGTGTACCTGACGGTGGCTGCTGCGCCCGGCCTGCGCTCGGGCCTGTTCGCGCAAGGGCAGTTACAGACCGGCCAGGTCCGCGCGGTGGCTGTGCCCCTGGGGGCGGTGCGCACCGACAAGCCCCAGCCCTATGTGCAGGTGCTCGAGGCCGGGCGCGTCGCCCACAGGGGGGTGACCCTGGGCGCACGCGGCGAGGCTTCGGGCGTGGAAGTGGTCACCGTCACCGGCGTAGCCGAGGACGCCCAGGTGCTCCTGGGCCATGTCGGCGCCCTGCGCGAGGGTGCAGCGACCCGCTTGACCAGGCTGGCGGGGGCGACTGGCGCCTCAGGACCTGCCTCAGGACCTGCGGCCGGAGCCAGCTCCGGACCTGTGCCTGCCAGCACGCCCGCCGCATCTGCGCCCCGCAGCGCCCCCTGACCCGAGACCCGCCCCATGTGGTTCACCCGCGTCAGTCTGCGCAACCCGGTCTTCGCCGTCATGATGATGGCCGCCTTGGTGGTGTTGGGCCTGTTCTCGCTCCAGCGCCTCAAGGTCGACCAGTTTCCCAGCATCGACTTCCCGGTGGTGGTGGTTTCCACCGAGTACCCCGGCGCCGCGCCCGAAATTGTCGAGACCGAGGTAAGCAAGAAGATCGAGGAGGCGGTCAACTCCATTTCCGGCATCAACGGCCTGACCTCGCGCAGCTACGAGGGCCAGTCGGTGGTAGTGGCCGAGTTCCAGTTGCACGTCGACGGTCGCCGAGCGGCAGACGACGTGCGCGAGAAAATCGCCACCATCCGCTCCGGCCTGCGGGCTGAGGTCAAGGAGCCGCGGGTGCTGCGCTATGACCCGACCAGCAAGGCGGTCTGGTCGGTGGCGGTGCTGCCAACGGGTGGTCCGGCCGCCGCCGGCGCCAAGACGCTCTCCTCGGTCGAACTGACCAACTGGGCCGACCGGGTGCTTAAAAAGCGCCTGGAGAACGTCCGCGGCGTGGGCTCGGTCACCGTGGTGGGCGGCACCCGGCGCGAGATCAACCTCTACCTCAACCCGCAGGCGATGGAGTCGCTGGGCATCAGCGCCGACCAGGTGGTAGCAGCGGTGCGCAGCGAGAACCAGGAGTTGCCGGTGGGCGCGGTGCGCGCCCTGGACCGCGAGCGGGTGGTGCAGATCGACGCCCGGGTCGAGCGGCCGGACGACTTCGGCCGCCTGATCGTCGCCCGACGCAATGGCACACCCATTCGCCTCGACCAGGTGGCACGGGTGGCCGACGGCGCCCAGGAGGTGGAGAACCTGGCCCTCTACAACGGACAGCGAACCCTGCTGCTCACGGTGCAGAAGTCGCAGGACGAGAACACCATTCAGGTGGTCGACGGCCTCAACGCCATGCTCGCCACCCTGTCCAGCGAGCTGCCGCCAGGCCTGCGGCTCGAACCGATCGTCGACACCTCACGTGCGATCCGGGTGTCGGTGGCCAATGTGCGCCAGACCCTGCTGGAGGGCGCGGCGCTCACCGTGCTGATCGTCTTCCTGTTCCTGAACTCCTGGCGCTCCACCGTCATCACCGGGCTCACCCTGCCGATTGCGCTGATCGGCACCTTTCTGTTCATGTATGCCTTCGGGTTCACGGTGAACATGATCACGTTGATGGCGCTGTCGCTGTGCGTGGGTCTTCTGATCGACGACGCCATCGTGGTGCGCGAGAACATCGTGCGCCATGTGCAAATGGGAAAGGGGCCCTTCCAGGCGGCGATGGAGGGCACCCAGGAAATTGGCCTGGCGGTGCTGGCGACCACGCTGTCGATCGTTGCGGTGTTTCTGCCGATCGGTTTCATGGGCGGCATCGTCGGCAAGTTCTTCCATGAGTTCGGCATCACCATCGTGGCGGCGGTGCTGATTTCCATGTTCGTGAGCTTCACCCTGGACCCGATGCTGTCCTCGGTCTGGCACGACCCGGAGATCGACAAGCAGGGCAAACCACGCGAGGCGCCCCGCACCCTTTACGAAAAGACCCTGGGGCGCATCACCGGGGCCTTCGACCGAGGCACCGATCGCCTGGCGGACTTCTATCAGGCCATCCTGCGCTGGGCGCTGGCGCACAAGCGGACCACGGTACTGGGCTCAGTCGCCATCTTCGCGACCAGCGTGATGCTGCTGCCACTCGTGGGCACGGAGTTCGTGCCCAAGGCCGATTTCTCCGAGCTGAGCGTGAACTACAACACGCCCGTGGGCTCGTCACTGGAGCTGACCGAGGCCAAGGCCCGCCAGGTCGACGCCATCGTGCGCGAGTTGCCCGAGACCCGCTACACGGTAACGACCATCAACACCGGCACCGCCCAGGGCAAGATCTACGCTTCCACCTATATCCGTCTGACCGACCGCAAGAACCGCCAGCGCAGCGTCGACCAGCTCGCCGCTCTCCTGCGCGAGCGGCTCAAGCAGGTGCCGGGCATCACTGTTACCCATGCCGGGGCTGGCGAGTCGGTGGGCGGCAACAAGCAGATCGAAATGTCGCTGCTGGGGCCCGACCAGGCCGAGCTTGAACGCCTGGGCCGTCTGGTGGCCGATCGGCTACGCGCCGTGCCCGGACTGGTGGATCTGGACACCAGCGCCAAGCAACCCAAACCGGTGATCGAGGTCGTCCTGCGCCGCGAAGCGGCCAGCGACCTGGGCCTGTCAGTGGGCCAGTTGTCCGCGCCCCTGCGCATCCTGGTGGCCGGTCAGACGGTGGGCAACTGGCGCGCGCCCGACGACCAGACCTACGACGTCAACGTGCGGCTGGCGCCTGACGCTCGCAACGCGGTGCAGGACCTGGCTCGCCTGCCCTTCACCGTGGGCCTGGAGGCCGACGGCCGCCCACGGGTGGTGCGGCTCGAGCAGGTGGCCCAGGTGCGAGAGGGCACAGGGCCCGCCCAGGTGAACCGACGCGACCTGTCACGCGAGGTGGCCCTGAGCGCCAACACCTATGCCCGCTCCGTCGGCGAGGTGTCCCGGGGCATCCAGGCCGAAATGGCCCAGATCAGCCTGCCCCCGGGCTACCGCTGGCAGTTCGGCGGCTCGACCAAGAACATGTCCGAATCCTTCGCTTACGCAGTCTCTGCCCTGGCGCTGGCGGTCATCTTCATCTACATGATCCTGGCCAGCCAGTTCAAGAGCTTCGTGCAACCGCTGGCGCTGATGACCTCGCTGCCGCTGACCCTCATCGGGGTGGTGCTGGCGCTCCTGGTGTTCCGGTCGGCCATGTCCATGTTCTCGGTCATCGGCGTGATCATGCTGATGGGCTTGGTGACCAAGAATGCCATTTTGCTGGTCGACTTCGCCATCCGCGCCCGCGAGGACGGCCTGGCGCGCACCGAGGCCCTGATGCTGGCCGCCCGGGTGCGGCTGCGCCCCATCCTGATGACCACCCTGGCCATGATCTTCGGCATGGTGCCCCTGGCCTTTGCCCTGTCCGAGGGCTCGGAGCAGCGTGCGCCCATGGGCCAGGCGGTGATTGGCGGAGTGATCACCTCCTCCCTCCTGACCCTGGTGGTAGTACCAGTGGCCTACTGCTACATGGACGATCTGGCCAACTGGGTCCGCCGCCTGTGGGGAAGGTCACCGTCCGAACCTAAAATGGCTGAATCGGCCGGTGGGAACCCTCCCTGAGGCACCCGAGCCCGTACGACACACGAACCCGAGAACAGTAATGACACTGCCCGCGTCCATCGAACAAGCCCGCTTCAACATGATCGAGCAGCAAATCCGCCCCTGGGATGTGCTCGACCCGCAGGTGCTGGCCTTGCTGTCCGTGCTGCACCGGGAGGACTTCGTGCCCGAGTCGCACCAGGCCCTGGCCTTCGTCGACATGGAAATTCCGCTGCTGGCCGACGCCAAGGCGGCGCGCCAAAGCGGCCGCTGCATGTTGGCGCCGCGGGTCGAGGCCCGCATGCTGCAAGACGTGGCCCCCCAACCGCACGAAAAGGTGCTCGAAGTCGGTACCGGCACAGGCTACATGGCGGCCCTGCTCGGCGCCCGTGCCGCCTCGGTCATTTCGCTGGAAATCGACCCGCAGCTGGCCGCTGTAGCCCGCGCCAACCTGGCCCGCGCCGGCGTGAAGAACGTCGAGGTCCGCGAGGCAGACGGCGCCCGTGGCCTGGCTTCGGAAGGCCCCTTTGACGTGATCGTGCTCAGTGGCTCGGTCGCTCAGGTACCCGAGGTGCTCAAGGAACAGCTCAAGGTCGGTGGCCGGCTGATCGCCATCGTGGGCGACGAGCCGGTGATGCGCGCCACTTTGGTCACCCGCACCGGCACGGGCAGCTTCACCGAAACCCAGCGCTGGGACACGGTGGCGCCGCGCCTGGCCCATTTCCCGGAGCTGGCACGCTTCAAGTTCTGATCACCCGCTGTGGATGCCAGCCGGGCCAGAGACCAGGCGGCGCTGCAAAGTCACCCGATAACCCGACAAGCCGATCACCCGAGTCACCCGAGGACAGACAATGACCCAATTGACCCGCCATGCTCTTCGCCTGCTGCCCCTGGCGCTGGTCGCTGCCTTCGCTGCGCCGGCACAGGCCCAAAGCCTCTCCGCGCTGTACGAGTCGGCGCGAGGCCAAGACGCCGCGTGGCAGTCAGCGCGCTCCAATTTCGATTCGGTGAAGGCCCGCGCCGAGCAGGCCCGCGCCGGCCTGCTGCCCTCGGTCAGCGCGACTGCAGGCGCGTCGACCACCCTGTTTGAAAACGTTCCCAAGACGGGTAGCAGCACGAACCGCAACTTCGATACCGCCAACACCGCGATCTCGGTGACGCATCCCCTCTACCGGCCTGCCAACCGAATCACTTTCGAACAAGGTCAGAAACAGGTCGAGGCGGCCCAGGCTGTGCTCCAGGCGGCGGCCCAGGACCTGATCATCCGCGTGAGCCAAGCCTACTTCGACGTGCTGGCTGCCCAGGACACCCTGACCTTCGTGCGTGCGCAGAAGGCCGCAGTGAACGAGCAGCTCGCCTCGGCCCGCCGGAACTTCGAGGTGGGGACAGCCACGATCACCGACACCCGCGAGGCGCAGTCGCGCTTCGACCTGGTCTCGGCCCAGGAGCTTGCGGCCGAGAACGACCTGCGCGTCAAGAGAATCGCCCTGGACACGGTCACCGGCGTCAGAGACGCCAAACCGCTGCCCCTGGCCATGCCGACGGCCATGCCGCAACCCGTGCCGGCAGACCCGGAGGCCTGGGTACGCCAAGCCGAGGAGACCGCCACCGGAATCGCTCAGCTGCGGCAAGCGCTGGAGGTGGCGCGGCTGGAAGCACAGAAGGCCAACACAGGTCACCTCCCCACGGTGGATGTGACGGCCTCGCGCTCGCTCAGCCAAAGCATCGGGGGCAGCGCCACCAGCACGGCTACCAGCACCTCGCACAACACTCAGCTGGGCGTGAGTCTCTCCATCCCGATTTACTCCGGCTTCTCGGTGCAAAACCGTATCCGCGAGGCCATGGCTCTGGAGGACAAGGCCAGGGCCGACTTGGAAAAGGCGCGCCGCGACACCGCGCAGAGCGTGCGTAGCGCCTACTTCAGCGTGGTCTCCGGTGGCAGCCAGGTGCGCGCGCTGGAAGCGGCAGAAACCTCGAGCCAAAGCGCACTGGACGCCAACCGCCTGGGCTATCAGGTCGGGGTGCGTATCAACATCGACGTGCTCAACTCGCAGAGCCAGCTGTTTCAGACCAAACGGGATCTCTCGGTGGCGCGCTACAACGTGCTGATGGGCAACCTCAAGCTGCGCCAAGCCGCTGGCAACCTGCAGGTCGAAGACCTGACCGGCATCAACGCGCTGCTGGTCAAGCCCTGATCATTCAGGGCGGGGCGGTCGGAGCTGAGCGCAGGCTCAGACCTCGACTCGCCGGCGCAATGCCAAGATCGCTGCAGCGCTGAGTTGCGCTGCACCCCGGTGGGCCCGCGCGAAGCCCAGACCGGCGCGGACCATTGCCTCGCGGCGCGGTTCGTCGGAGATCAAATCCAGTGCCGCGTCAATGGCCTGCGGCAGGTCCCCCAGGCGCAGGGCGGCGCCCGCGGTCTCGGACAGTTCCGCGGCCTCGGCAAAGTTAAAGGTGTGCGGTCCCATCAGGACCGGGCAGCCGCAGGCGGCAGCCTCGATCAGGTTCTGCCCACCCAGCGGCGCAAAGCTTCCCCCCAGCAAGGCGACGTCGGCCATCCCGAAGTACAGGGCCATCTCGCCCAGCGAATCGCCGAGCCAGCAGTCAGCGGCCAGTGCCTCGGCGTCCGGGCCCTGCACGGGCCAGGTGCTGCGGCGCGAGACGGACCAGCCCGCCGCGCGCAACAGGCTGGCCACCTCGTCAAAGCGTTGCGGATGGCGCGGCACCACCAACAGGCGTGGCGCCGGCGCGGACCAGGTGCGAGGCGCGACATCAACCGGGGAACTCCCAGGGACAGCGCCTGGCGTGCCAGCCAAAGCAGCGAGTGCCTGCAGCAGCATCGCCTCCTCGCCCTCGCGCGAACTGGCGAACATGAGGACTGGTCGTGACCCCCGCCAGGCCTGCCCGCGCGCGAGCAAAGCCTCATCGGGCGCGGCGTCGAACTTGAGGTTGCCAAACACCCCGTCGACCACTGCCCCTGCATCACGCAGCCGTCGCGCGTCGTCCTCGGTCTGGGCCCACACCGCCGCCAGGCCGCCGTAGGCAGGCCGCGAAAGTGGTGACAAGCGCTGCGCGCTGCGCAATGACTTTTCAGACAAACGCGCATTGGCCAGGGCCAGCGGGATCCCGAGGCGGGCGCAGGCGTCTACCAGGTTGGGCCAGACCTCGGTCTCCATCAGCACCCCGGCACAGGGCTGGAAGTGGGCAAGAAAGGCCTCGACTGCCTCCGGCGTGTCCCAAGGGAGCCAGGCCTGTGCGTCACCGGGCCGCAGCAGGCGCTCGCCCTCGGCGCGACCCGTGGCGGTGCCATGCGTCAGCAGCACCCGCAGGCCGGGCTCAAGGGCGCGCAGCGCCTGCAGCAAGGTGGCGGCGGTACGGGTCTCGCCCAGTGAGACCGCATGAATCCAGAGGGCGCCGGTGCCACCGGCAGCCAGGGGCTGCTCATAGCGGCCGAATCGCTCGCCCACGGCTGCCAGGTAACCAGGTTCGGCCTGGCCGCGGCGGCGCACCTTGCGCGCCAGCAGGGGCTGGGCGCTGCGCACCGCCAGGGAGTACAGCGAACGCGCGAAGTTCATGCGGCGGACACCTCGTCCCAGGCTGCCAGCACCGGCTCCAGACCCGGTTGGGGCTGGGCGAACACACTGCGCTGGCGCGCCCTGCCGACAGGCCCGGTGCGCCAGGCGGTGTCGTGGTTATAGATCTGCACATGCGGCAGGTCGAGCGCGGTGGCAATGTGCGACAGGCCGCTGTCGACGCCGACGACACCGGTGCAAGAGGCCAGGCGGTCGGCCAACTCGCCCAGCGCCAGCCGAGGCCAGACCCGAGCGCAGGGACCCAGGGCCTGGGCGATGCGTTCGGCCCGCGCCAATTCCGCGTCGCTGCCATGGGGCAGGCCGAGGTCGAAGCCACGCGAGTGCAGCGCCTCGCCGAGGGCCACCCAGTGTGCTTCGGGCCATAGCTTGTCGTCGCGCGAGGTGCCGTGCACCAGTGCAACTTCAGGCCGCGAGGGGGCCGCGGGCGCCGCCGCCCGCAGGCCAAACTGTTCGGGGCCGTCGGGCACGTAGTCGAGGGCGTGGGCGCACAGCACCCGTGAGCGATCCACCGCATGAATGCGCGGCGGAATGTAGATCGCCTGGTGCGCCACCCAGCGGGTGGGGGCCTCGAAGGAGGAGCCGGTGGTTCGGTTGCCCAGCGCCACCCGGTAACCACCGGGCGCCAGACGCGCGGCCCGGGCCACGAGGGCGGATTTGGTCAGGCCCTGCAGGTCGATCACACGGTCATAGGCCTCCTCGCGCAGGCTGGCGCGAAACGCGCCGATTGCCTGCCAGGTCTCGGCCGCCAAGAGTGCCCGGCGCCAGCGCCGCAGGTCCACGGGCACCACTCGGGAGACGCCCTCGCAGCGGCGGACCAGATCGGCGAACGCCGGCTCAACCACCCAGTCGATCCGGGCGTCCGGCAAGGCGCGCCGGATGTCCTGCACCGCCGGCATGGCATGGACCACGTCGCCCAGGGACGAGAGTTTGACGATCAGGATCTTCAAGCCGGGTGCCGCCTTTAGGGGGAAGGTGCCATCGCTCAGTGGGCGGACGCGCCCAGCACCGCGTCGGGCTTGACCTTGCGCAGCAGCGCGAGCATCTCGCCTTCGATGCGGGTCAGCGCCTCGGGCGTCTGGCCCTCGAAGCGCAGCACCAGCACCGGCGTGGTGTTGGAGGCACGAATCAGGCCAAAGCCGTCGGGCCAGTCGACCCGCAGGCCGTCAAGGGTGCAGCGCTCGGCTGGCGGATCAAATTGCGGCAGCTTGGCAGCCAGGGCCACCAAGCGCTCGACCAGGGCATGCGGCTCGCCTTCGGCGCAGGCCACATTGATCTCGGGGGTGGAATAGCTGGTCGGCAAGGCCTCCAGCGTGGCACCTGGGTCGGCCTCACGCGAGACAATTTCCAGCAAGCGGGCACCGGCATAGGTGCCATCGTCAAAGCCGAACCAGCGCTCCTTGAAGAAGATGTGACCGCTCATCTCGCCGCCCAGAGGCGAACCGATTTCCTTCATGCGCGCCTTGACCAGGGAGTGGCCGGTGCGAAACATCTCCGGCCGGCCGCCGGCGGCAGCGATCTCGGTGGCCAGGCGCTGGCTGCACTTGACGTCGAACACGATGGTCCCTCCGGGCACGCGCGAGAGCACGTCGCGGGCAAACAGCATCATCTGCCGGTCGGGGTAGATGTTCTGGCCCGAGGGGGTGACGATGCCCAGCCTGTCACCGTCGCCATCGAAGGCCAAGCCCAGGTCGGCGCCGGTTTGCGCCAGGGCGGCAATGAGGTCGCGCAGGTTCTCGGGCTTGCTCGGGTCGGGGTGGTGGTTCGGGAAATTGCCGTCGACTTCGGAGAACAGCTCGACGACTTCGCAGCCCAGGGCGCGGAAGATGGCGGGCGCACTGGCGCCAGCGACGCCGTTGCCGCAGTCAACCACCAACTTGAGCGGGCGCGCGAGCTTCACGTCCGAGACGATACGGGCCCGGTAGTCAGCCTCGACATCGGCCACCCGCAGCTGGCCCGCTTGCGGCGCGTCGGGCACGCCCGCGTCCATCGCCCGGCGCAGCGCCTGGATCTCCTCGCCATAAATCGCACGGCCGGCCAGCACCATCTTGAAGCCGTTGTAGTCGCGCGGGTTGTGGCTGCCGGTGACCTGGATGCCGCTGGTGCACAAGGTGCTGGCGGCAAAGTACAGCATGGGGGTGGTGACCATGCCGACATCGATCACGTCGACGCCGGCAGCCTGCAACCCGCGCGCCAGGGCCTGTACCAGCGACGGGCCCGACAGCCGGCCATCGCGGCCCACCGCCACCACAGTCTCGCCTGCGGCTCGGGCGGCGGCGCCGAAGGCCCGGCCCAGGGCCAGGGCCACGCCTTCGTCCAGCGAGACGGGGACGATGCCACGGATGTCGTAGGCCTTGAAGAGGGACGGCGGGTAAGGAGTCATGGTCGCTCGCAAGAGAGGGCTCGTGCCTGGAGGGGCGGCGAGCCAGGTCGGCCGGGGCAGCTGTGCCGAGAACAGCGCGAATTGTCGCAGGGATGGCCCGCGCGCCGGGTCGGGCCCGTATGATCAAGGAATGCGCCAAGTCATCCTCACAAACCTGCTTATGCGCCGTCGCCAGACTGGCGGTGCCGCGGTGGCGCGCCTCGGCCTGCCGGCGGAGCCCAGCATGGCGGAGACAAGCACAGCAGGACATGGCACCTCGGTGAGCCTGTGGGCCGCGCATCTGCCTCGACACATACTTGTCACGCCCCTGGGCCGGGTGCTGCTGGCCGCCAGCGACCTGGGCCTGGCGGGGCTGTGGTTTGAAGGTCAGCGCCACGGACCCCTGGCCGCTTGGCGCGGCCTGGGGCATCAGCCCGCGCACCCCGACCACCCGGTCCTGCAGGCCGCCGCGGCGCAATTGCAAGACTATTTCACCGGCCGGCGGCCAGGCTTTGACCTGCCGCTGGATCTGAGCCATGGCACCCCCTTCCAGCGCCAGGTCTGGCAGGCACTGCGCGACATTCCTCCCGGTCGCACCGCCTCCTACGCCGAACTGGCCGGCCGGGTGGGCGCGCCACAGGCAGCCCGCGCAGTGGGCGCCGCGGTGGGCCGCAACCCGGTCAGCATCGTCGTGCCCTGCCACCGGGTACTGGGCGCGGGGGGCTCGCTCACTGGCTACGCTGGTGGGCTGGACCGCAAACGCGCCTTGCTGGCCTTGGAAGGCGCGCCGACCTGAGGTCCTGGCGCTTCGGCGGCGCAAGCCGCGTCACGCCCAGCGCTCCGCGCCCTGCCCCCTTCATGCCCCTGCGCCCGCTCTTCGACTACCTGCTGCTGGCCGCGCTCTGGGGCGCATCCTTCATGTTCATGCAACTGGCCGTCGGCGACTTCGGCCCCCTGGCCACCGCCGCCGTCCGTCTGGGCGTGGCGGCCCTGTGCCTGATGCCGCTGGCCGCACTGCGGGGCCAGATCGGCGTGATCCGCCGGCATGCCTGGCCACTGGTGGTGGTGGGCCTGCTCAGCTCCGGCCTACCAGCCGTTCTCTACAGCTTTGCGGTGATGCACATCCCGACCGGCATCTCTGCCATCCTCAACGCCACCACCCCGATGTTCGGCGCGCTGGTGGCCTGGGCCTGGGTGAAGGACCGACCCAATGCCTCGCGCGCGCTGGGCCTCCTGCTCGGCTTCGCGGGGGTCGCCCTGCTGGCCAGCGGCGACCGCGGTGGCGGGCCTGCAGCCAGCAGCGACGGCCTGACCCAGATCGCCGCCATCCTCGCCTGCCTGGTGGCTTGCCTGTGCTACGGCGCCGCAGCCTCCTTCACCAAGGTCTACCTCTCGAAGGTTCCGCCACTGGCCACCGCTGCCGGAAGCCAGATGGGCGCCGCCCTGGTGCTGGTGCTGCCTGCACTGACCCACCTGCCCCCGCGCATGCCCTCGGCCACAGCCTGGGCGGCGGCGCTGGCGGTGGGCATGCTTTGCACCGGCCTGGCCTATGTGCTGTATTTCCGCATCATCCAGTCGCTCGGGCCGGCGCGCGCCCTGACCGTGCCTTATGTGATTCCGGTGTTCGCGCTGTTCTACGGCATCGTCTTCCTCGGCGAGACGCTCACCCTGCGCATGGTCGTCTGCAGCCTGGTGATCGCGCTGGGCACTGCCATGGCCACCGGCTTGCTGCGCTTGCCCCTCGGCCGGCGCGGGTAAGCGCGAAACGCGCAGGCACGCGCGCCCCGCCCCGCCACTGCCACGGCCCCGCCACTGACTCCGCCACTGACTCGTAAGGGCCAGCGTCTCGGGCGCTTCTCCGACGAGTCTGGCGGCGTCCTCGCACGAACAATCCGCTCCCTGCCCACCATGGGCGACAAGACCACGGGACGCGGCCATGAAGAACTGCCTCACCCTCCTCCTCGGCGGCCTGCTAGGCCAGGCCGCGAGCGCGCAATGTCTGAGCACACAGGAGGCGATGGCCAATACCGTGACCCAGCCCGGCGCCGGCGTCTGGCTGGCCGCCCTCGGGCTGATGGCTGCCATCGTCTGGCGTCGCCAGGACCACTGAGCCTGCCCAAGACCTCCTCCTGCGGACGCACCCGATCATGGCCACACTGTCTGCGAGGGCCGGCCAGGCCCTGCGCTGGGGCACCCTGACGCTGCTGGCACGCATCGGGCTGCAACTCGTCGCCCAGGTGCTGCTCGCCCGCCTGCTCGGCCCCGATGCCTATGGCGTGTACGCGCTCGGCCTGGCGCTGCTGACCTTCGCCGGCTTTCTTGCGGGCAATGGCTTCGCCTACGGCTTGCTGCTGCGCCCCCAGATCGACGACGACGATATCCGCCTGGCCTTCACCTGGCAGGTCAGCGCGGGCCTGGCCTGCGCGGCGGCAATGGTTGTAGGCGCGCCTGCCTTGGCAGCGTTTTTTCGCGCCCCCGACTTGGCGCCGACGCTGCGATGGATGGCCATCGCCTGCCTGTGCAGCGCCTGCGCCGGGACGGCGCTGGCGCTGATGCAGCGCGCGCTCGACCAGCGTCGCCAGGGCCTGCTGCTGCTGGCCGCCTACGCCCTGGGCTACCTGGGCGTGGGCCTGCCCCTGGCCCTGGCCGGCTGGCAGGCGCAGGCGCTGGCGGCGGCCTGCGCAACGCAGGCTGCGGCCACACTGGCCCTGGCACTGTGGCTGCGGCCACACCCGCTGCGGCCCCTGTGGCGCGGACCGGGTCGCGCGCAGACGCTGGACACCGGCGGCCGGGTCTTCATCACCAACCTGGTCAACTGGCTGGCCGCCAACCTTGACCGGCTCATCATCGGCCGCTGCCTGCAGGCCCATGCGGTCGGCCTGTACGCCTTGGCCTGGAACCTGACCCAGGTCCCGGTGACCTTGCTGGTCGGCGCGGCGCAGCCGGCGCTGCTGGCCGCGGGCACCCAGTTGCGCGGCCGCGGTACGCGCGCCGACACGCCACCGACGGCGGGCGCAAGCACCGGCCTGCCGCCCCTGCCCCCGCAGGCGCTGCGTCGGCTCGCCGGCGCCTGGGAGATGGCCATGGCCAGTGCGGCCACCCTGCTGCCAGCCGCTGCACTGTGCCTGGCCCTGCTCGCGCCTGACCTGGTGGACCTCCTCTACGGACCGGCCTGGCAGGACTCCGGTGCGCTGCTGGCGGTGATGCTCCTGTGTCTGCCCGCATGGACCGCCTGGGCCCTGGCCACGCCGGTGCTCTGGCACGCTGGCCGATCGCAGATGGAGGCCGGCCTGCAACTGCCGCTGCTGGCCGTGATGCTGCCGCTGTGGATCGTGGCCGCGCTGTTTGGCGAGCAGGTGTTCGGCGGGTCGCTGCTGCCAGTGGCGCTGCTCAGCGCGCTGCTGCTGCACGCCCGTGCGTGGCGCACGGTTCGAGCCGCGCTGGTCTGCCTGGGCCGGCCGGCGGCGCGGCTGGTGCCTGCCATCTGGCGCGGAGTGCTGCTGGCTGGTGCCTGTGCGTTGGCGCTTCAAGCGGGCCGCGAACTGGCGCAGGGCGTTGCGCCCTGGCTGCTGCCAGCCGCCTGGGTCGACGCACCGGCCGTGTTCGCGGCGCTGCGGCTCTTCGGGGGTGGCGCGGCAGCCCTGGCCGCCGCCGGCGGCCTGCTCGCCTGGCGGCCCACCCTGCTGGGCCCACAAGCGCTGGCCCTGCTGCGCCGCACGAGCGTGGCGGGGGGACGGCCATGAGCCTGCGCCGGGCTGGGCTGCTACCCTGGATTTTTCCGGCGCTGCTGGCGGTGCCTGCCTTCGATGTGCTCTTGTCCGGTCGAGACCTGGCCGACAGTCTGGTCGCGCTCGAAGCCGTGGCGCCGGCACCGCGCGCCGCCGTGGTCGACTGGCTGCAACGGGGTGCCTCGCTGCTGCTGCTGGTGGCCTCGCTCGAGCAGATCGCCCACCATGCGGCGCGGCGCCTGCCGGTCTACCTGCCGCTGGCGGCTGCCTTCGGCCTGTACTGGCTCGGGAGCGTGGGCCTTCCCGCTGCCTTCGGCGCCCGACCGGTGTTCGGCCATGACCTGCTGTACGCGCCAGCCGCCGGCCTGGCCTGCTGCCTGGCTACGCCGCAGGAGCAAGATCGCGTCCTGCAACTGGCCCGCGACGCGCTCACCGGACTGCTGCTCGCAGGGCTGGCCCTGCTGCTCTGGCGGCCCGCGCTGGTGGCTGACGTCAACTACAGCGCCGGCATGCTACCCGGCCTGCCGCGGCTGGCGGGCTTGACACCCCATGCGGTCACCCAGGGCCTGCTGGCCCAGGTCTTTTTGCTGCTGCTCTGGGTGCGTCCCTACCGGCGGCCCATGGCCCATCGCGCCGCCTGGGCGCTGGGATTGACAGTGCTTGTCATGGCGCAGTCCAAGACCGCCTGGCTGGCCTTCGCACTGTGCGCCCTGGCTCTGATGCTGTTACGCCAGGGGCCGGCGCTGCGCCAGCGGCTCAATGACCCCTCGCGCACCGACGCGATTGTGGCGGCCTGCGCGGGGCTGTGCCTGGTCATCGCGCTGGGCGCAGCGACGCTGCTTTCGGGGGCGCTCGACCAGCGAGTGACCGACTTCTTTGCCAGCGAGCAGGGCGCGCAGTTGCTCTCGCTCACCGGACGCGACCGGATCTGGGCTGCAGCGCTGGAGGAGTGGAGGCTCCATCCTGTCTTCGGCTATGGCCTGTCGCTGTGGGATGCCGAGTACCGCAATGCGATCGGACTGCCGCATGCGACGCATGCCCACAACCAGTGGCTCGACGACGCTGCCCGTGCCGGCAGCGTTGGCGTGGCCGCGTTGATCATTTATTCACTCACCTTGATCTCCCTGTGCCTGCGCCATGCGCGGGCCAGCGGCGGCCTCGCGTTGGCCCTGGGTCTGACCCTGGCGCTGCGCGCAGTCGGTGAGGTGCCGCTGTCACTCCTGGGCTATGGCACCGAGCTGTTCGTGCACCTGCTGCTGGTGGCCACGTTGGCGGCGGCCGTCTTTCCGCGTGAGACGGCCGCCACGCCCGGCCCCTGGGGGAGACGCGCATGAGGTTTTCAGTGGTGATTCCCCTCTTCAACAAGGCCCGCTTCGTCCGCGGCGCGGTGGCCTCCGCGCTGGACCAAGACCTGTCGCCGGTGGAGGTGATCGTGGTGGACGATGGCTCCACCGACGGTGGCCTGGCACTGCTGACGCCCTGGGAGACAGACCCGCGGCTGCGGTTGGTGCGACAAGCCAACCGGGGGGTGTCGGCGGCGCGCAACCTGGGCATCGGCCTGGCCCAGGGCGACTGGGTCGCCTTTCTCGACGCCGACGACCAGTGGCATCCGGCCTTTCTGGCGACGCTGGCGCAGGCGCACCGGCGCTGCCCGCAGGCCGACCTGCTGGCCACCGGCTTTCGCTGGACGCAGGACAGGCAGGTACCGCTGGCGCCTTGGACCGTGCCCGCCAGGCGCGGCCAGATCGAGGTGATTGACGATCTGCGTCGGCGATGGCTACGCCATGCGCCCCTGTGCACCAGCAGCGTTGCGGTGCGCGCCGCGCGTCTGCGGTCGATGTCGCCCTGTTTTTACGAAGGCGAGTCCTACGGCGAAGACCTGGACATGTGGTTTCGCCTCGCGGACCGGGCGCCGGTGGCGGCGGTGGAAGGTGCTTACACGGCGGTGCGCGGCGGGGTCACAGGCGCGCTCTCCTTCGCCGCCAGACGGCGCATGCCGCCCTTTCTGGAGCGCATGCGCGAGCAGGCGCTGGCAGGAAAGCTGCCCCCACAACACTGCGCGTCAGCGCTTTGGTTTGTGGCCCAAACCCAGACCACCCTGGCACGCGAGGCGCTGGCCGAGGGCCGCCGGCGCGAGGCGCTGGGCTGGCTGGCGCAGGCCTCACGCGGTTGGCGGCTGCGGCGCTGGTGGGTCACGCTGGCGCTCGCGCTACTCATGCCCTCACCGGTTGCCGATCGATGGCAACGCTGGCGCCTGCGCGGCGCTGACAGTCTGGAAAGGAATGCAGGATGAACGAATCTCTGAACACCCTCCTCACACCCTCTCGCAACCTGAACGCCCACGCGAGCGCCGACCCGAGCACGCAACTGGAGCCCCATGCGGTGGCAGATCGGCCAGTGCGCGTCTCGGTGGTGGTGAAGGCCTTCAATGAGGGCCGACACATCTACCGGGCGCTCGCCAGCGCGCTGGACGCGGTGGCCGAGGTCGGCGGCGAGGTGATCCTGGCCGACAGCGGCTCCACCGACGAGACGATCGCGCAGGCGGCGCGCCTGCCGGTGCGCATCGTGCAACTGGCCGATCCGCGCGAGCGGCGCTGCGGCATCGGGCCGGAGCTGGGCTGGCGCCATGCGCAAGGAGAGTATGTCTACCTGATGGACGGCGACA
>JACCEB011792468.1_pt1 | contig 27444 bp, 17 predicted proteins | sample 7454761 | NCBI WGS metagenome assembly JACCEB01 (sample SAMN15323454, study PRJNA562643) | freshwater metagenome | isolation source: river surface water | place: USA:Blue River Watershed | collected 2017-08-18
AGTATATCCATTTAATGTAGGTTTAATAGTGGGAATAAATAATACATATCGTCTATATTCAGGAGAATTCGGAGCGATATAATTTTCTAAAATATGATAGCCTGACAAAGGTATTCTTTTTGCTTGGGGTGTTAATTCATTATCAATGATTGCGTTAAAAAGCATATTTGTTTCAACTGGTGTATTATCAGTATTAACAAAATGAGTAAATAAACCATTTGTTTCATAAATATTAATATTTGTTAAAGAGTTATAATTTTCATCTCTTCCATTATTTGCAATTAAATCTAAGTTTTTTGTGCTTTGTGAACGTCTAACTCGACCATCTGTTGTTTGAACTTTCATTTCTTCATTCATAAAAAATATATGAAATGGGGCAACAGATGTAATCATTTCCTGATTGAATATTTTATTATTTAAATTTGAAAAAATGCTTAAATACTTTTCGAAAAATTGTAATTTATGATTTGATTGATTGTTTTTTGATACAATCATATCCATCATTAAAAAATTCACAAAATCTTCATTAAACAAATCTGTATTATTTTGATCTTGCGTCGATGAATCTAAAAAATATTTAAAAATAACTGCTGTTTGCAATAAATCTGCGTGAAGAGAAGATTGGGGATATGTATCAGGATCTTGTTCAGATATTTTTTGCATTTCTTGTATATATTCTTGACAAATCTCGTTAATACTTTCAAAAAATATTGAAGTTGATTTAAAAATTTGAAAAGAATCGTTATAATATTCTTGAGTAAAACCTGACAATTTTCCTAGATCATCTATATTTTCTCTTTGATACTCTGCAATTTTTTGCTCATCTATATATATTGTTTCATTAATTAACTGATTGTTTAAATTTATAAAGTTATGTGTAAATTGAAGGTAATCAGGCAGATTATTTTCGCCTAAAATTTTATTATTTTTAAAGAAAAATTGTTGATTTAAAATATTTTTATCGATTTTTTTAAATGTGTTATTAGTAATTTGTTCCTGTAATAATTCGTTATCATGAAAAATATTTTTAAGATGATATTCAGAACTTAATAATTTTAAAATTTCATTTACGCTATTTGCACTAACACCCATTTTTCTTTTAATTGAGCTAATAAAATCTAAATCAATTGATGTATTGTGTCTCCCGCCAATTGATTTAGAACCTGCATCTTTACTAATTTGTGATGAATTTAACAAGAATTGTAATTTATTTTGTGATACATTTTGTGAAGAATCTAAATTATTATTCATCTTTATTTTTTTGTATTTTTTTACAATATTGTTACTTAATAAACGATTTCTCAGAATTGAAGAAATTGTTTCATTAGATTTTGAACCAACCATGTACGGTAAATCAAAATTAAAAATACCTGTGTTATTAATGTCGTTGATATCATGATATTTAATAAAATTAGTATTTATTTTGCCAGAGCTATTATTAGTAAGTTGTTGTGTATTACAATACATTAATTTAACTTTTTTTGAGTTTATATTTGAACAAATAAGATTAAGAGCTTGTAAAACAGATTTTTTGGTTTTATATTTGTGTGTTCGTAGTTGATGTATTGGATTTGTTTTAGAATCTTCAACAAAAACATTTTCAGCAATAATTGCAGATTTTAACCCTTTTTGAGTTGCAGTTTGATTTATAATTTGTTCATCGTCAAGAAAATCAACCATTTTCGAAAATTGTTTCACATTTGTATTTTGCTGAATATTAAAAATATTAATATCTGTCGCAGTATGAAATAAACTTTTATCTATGTTTTCATCTGCGTTTTTTTGAGTAATAATTCTATCTTGCTGTGTGTTTAATATATTTAATGAGTCAATTAAACTTTTAATTCTTTCCTTAGTAATTAAATTGTAGTTATTAATATATTTAATTGGTAATATTTCTTTTGTGACATCATGTTCATAATAAATATTATTTGTATTTTTTGAAAAATTATACTTTTTCGATAATTCATCATTTGTATAAAAACCATAAAACAAAGAGTTTGTTGACATATCATCGAAAGAATATTGTAAAATATTTTCAACAGCTGTTGTTAGTGATAATAATGTATATGGTTTGCTATTACCCTGAATGAAATTATCGCTATCAATATCAATAAAATTAAAACCTAAAAAGTTTTTTACAAATAGCAGATGATTATCTTTAAATAAATTTTTAAAAAAGTTATTACTTTGAATTGTTTTTGTGAGATTGTTTTTATTTTCAGTAATATAGTCATTAAATAATTTATTTGTATTTGTAAATTGAGCTGAAACGAAATTTTGAAAGACGTCTGATTCTTTTAAATTTTTAATACTTACTAAAAAATTTATAAAAACGTCAGAAGCAAGATTCTTTTTTTTCAAAAGCATTTCATTAGATATATAAGAAGAAGTTGAAAGAAAAGAAGAAAAGTTTCTTATTTTTTCTTCTTCATTAATTATCGATATAATTTGTTCTAATGATTCAAAAATTATTTTATTTTCTGCATTAAAACCCTTGAATAAACTTTCAATCGAATCAAAACTTACATTTGGACTTGTTTTTAATTTTCGAAAATAAAATCTGTTTTTATCGTAGCCCTTTCGAAAATTAATATCCAGCTCAAAATTTAAATCAGATAATTCATCATCAGTGTTTTGATAGTTTATAAAGTGAATAACGTCACTATCAACTTCTGTTTTAACTAAATTTTTTTTATTACTTATTTCGATTGACTCTAAATCTTTTATAAAAATTGCCATAACAACCTTTTCTAACTTTTCTTTAAAATAAAAACTCTTAATCCATTATAATAATATTTATCTTTTCAATAAAAATTAAAGCAGTATTTATTTTATGTTATTGCAATGCTATTATATCGTTAACGCTTACTTTCAAAATACATTCATCGCTATTTCTAATTATTACTTCGTGTTGTAGACTCCTGTAAGAAGAAATTTCAAAAATAAAATCAACGTTAGGTACAGACAAGGTGTTTAAATTCCTTACTAACTCATTTAATTCATAATTTAATGATAAAACAGGAATTTTTGTTGTTATAAATAATATATTATTAACAATATCAACAATCGGTCTAGACATATATTGATTGAATTTACTTACAAAATCTGACAGTATCTTAGTATCTATAATAAGATTTTGTTTAAATTCAGAGTTGTTAAAAGTTAAATAATCTGAAATTTGAATATTGCCTAATATTTTATTCTGAGCTGTGATATTATTTACAATTGGTATTATGAGACTGTTTACTAAATTTTTAATATTTGCAGATTGCGAATCAATTATAAAACCTAATTTGATATTTATTGTTTCTTCATTTAATGAATTTAATTTTAAAAATTTAATTTCACTATTTTCTTTCGAAAAACTTAACGCAGTTTTTTCAATTTGATTTGAATTTTCTGTTAGTTTCGGTAAAATAATTGATTGGTTAGCTGATGTGTTTTTTATGGCATAATTTTCGTATAAAATTTTTAAAGATAGTTGATTAAGTAATGAAAAGTTATTTTGATTAATGTTTGATAATATTTTATGAATTGTATCTATTTTTGCTTGAGGATGCATCATTTGTGTATTTTGTAATAAAATATTATAAATTTCTTCTTTTTCCTTAAATTCTTGTGCTGTTTTAATTTGTTGTTCAGTGTATGTATTTGTTGATAAAGTTGAAGTTGTAAAGAAATTTCTAGGGATTATTAATAATTTTGATTCAAAAGTGTATTCAATATTTGTGTCCAAATTTAAATGATCACTTATCTGATTAGATTTCAAAAACATCGTGTTTATATCAAAATTATCGACAAAATTTAAATTTAATAGAAATGTAGAAACATCTACGTTGATATTTAAATCATCTTCATCAAAGATAAAATATTTTATGCCTGATTTTTGATTATTAACTTGACCCATATTAATGAATCTTTTTTGTACAATCACAAATATTCTATTGTCAAAATCGATATTTGTGATTGTACCATTAATATAATTTTCATACCCTAACGTAATTATGTTTTTTAAATTTGAATTAACATTTTTCCAATCTTTTATTTTTAAAGATATGTCGACATTTAAATTTGAGAAATTTTCATCGTGATCTTGCGAATTTTTAATTTCTATTTTTTGATCATATTCAGGATTTGAAAGAGTTGTTGTGTATGATTCATTTAGTATAACATTATATGTTCTATTATTGTCTTCAATTTGAAATGTTACAGAATTTAAACCGTCATGCTCTGATTTTAAATAATAAAAAGAAAAAGTTGTTGCTTCTTCACCTTCTTCATTATTAATTAAATTTTTTAAAAATACATTATTTAAATTTAAATTATATGATTGATAATAATTTGGGCTTAATAATAATTGTGATATTTTATTTTGATTTTGTAATAAATTTTCATTTAAAAACATACCAATAAATTTAGGATTTAATTCGTTATAATTTAATAAATCATTTGAAATTTTTAAATCTATCTTTAAGAATAATTTGCCATTTTCTTCAACTCTTCGCACAATACTATCTTGCAAAAAATTGCGTATTAAAATATCATTTGCAAATGTTCTTATATAATTTTTTAAACCGTTGTATTGTGTATTAAATATAAAATATTTATTATCAAAAGATTTAATAATTGTCTTATAGTTAAATGTTACTGAAAATTCCGATTCGCTACTATATAGTGTGTTGAAACTTTGTAATACTGATGGGTTATTTAATAAATCATCTAGATTAACGTTTATAAATTCTATGTCATTCTCACAGATACTTATCTCTTGAATGTATTGCTTTAAATCTAAAGATCTTGCTAATGACGTTAAAGAAAGAATCACCTGTCTATTAAGATTTGTGAATTGATTTTGATTAAATGTTAAATTAGTTAAATTAGATAAAAATAAATCATCTAAATTATCTTGTGAAATTAAACTTGATGTAGTTGTGTCAAGCGACCAATTAATATTATCTAATCGAAAATCAGATATTTTAACAACATCTAATAATTCATCATTTGAGCTATAAGCAAAAATAATTAAATCGAAAATATTATCTACAAATGAATTATTGAGTAATAAATTTTTATCAACTTCAAAAAACATGTTTTGATATTTTTTTATTGATAGCTGATTATTCATCACCAATAAATCAACTCCAAATTGTTTTGTGTCATATTTTCTATGTGAAAAATTTTCAATTAAACTTTTTGTAGAGATATCAGATAATCTAATGTTTCTGCCTAATAAATTATTATCACGTTTCAGAATATTATATTTTTCAGTGATATACAACGATGAAACAAAATTATTTTTATCAAATTCTTGACGTGTATTTAGTAATTTAGCGTAAGTCATTAAATTTTGATTTTCATAACTATTTGTTCTTTTATTAATTGTGCATGTCTTAAAATAACCCAAATTCATTTCCGTTGCAACAACATTATCTATCTGGATAAATGTTTTAAAAATAAAAGGTGCAGATCTTATTTTTGAATAATTTGCGAGTCTTAATGATGAGTCATCTATTTCTCGAATCTGCGTTGTTTGGGTTTGAATAGTGGGTAGTAATCGATTATTACTGTTATATTTAAAAATTTGTCCTATATTTAACATTTGATTTAATCCTTTTCTATTTTAACACGACAGTAAATAAATTTATAAACACATAATTGTCTTCAACAAATTGTCCTGAGATGTTGTTTGAAACGTCTGAGTTAATTTTTGTTTGATAAAGTTTACCAACGGAATATATTTGCTTGTTTTTATTTTCAGATTTATCAAATATTTCCCCATGATTAACAAATAACAATTTATTAAATACAGGTTGATCATTTTCATTATTTGATTTTTCAAATAAATTAATTAAAAATTCAGAATCATATTCAAATTCTTTAAAATCAAAAGAGATTTTTGATATTTTACCTGCATCAACCAAACTTTCTAACTTTTCAATAGACTTTAATATAATTTGCTCAAATCCATCTTGTGATGTAACAGAAATACTTGCACTACTTTTTAAATTTTTAAATATAATATTTGTTTTTTCACGATTATCCTGACGCATAATATGAAGATCTGCTATATCTGGGTTTAAAGACACTGTATTTGTATTCATATTTGACGGAGGTAAAAACAAATAGTTTATTTTATACTGAAATCTTTCATCTGCTAACATTGTATATTTATCAATATTTAAAACTCTATCACTTAACAAGGTTTCATATGTATTATTGTTTTGATTTAAATTTAAAGGAATATTATACACTTCTTCATTAATTAAGTTACCCGAATCTATTTCTTTATTTATCATTGATAGGTTTATTTTAATTGGTTTTATTTTTTCTTCTTCTTTATCATAATTCAAATAGTTTTGTGATAATAAAATGCATTCATCGCTAATATTCGAAACAAGTTTTTGATTAATATTATCAAAAAGTGAATCGACCATATTTACGTCGATATTTTTTTGAGAAACGTTGTTTGAAATATCATATAAAACATTATTTAAATCTGTTTTGATTGAAAAAATATTTGTTTGACGTAAATCTAACTCAGTATTTACAGTATCATTATACTTTGAATATGACTCAAATAAAAATGGATTAATATCTGTATCTGCAACATTTATCTCACCCTGTTTAGTATCATAAATTGCATCTTTGTCAGACAAAGATGCATATACAATCCTTATATCATTATTTTGTATTTGTGAATATCCATTTCGAGTAAAAATAAAATCAATTATTCTTTGTTTACTGTCTAAAATGCCAGACATATTATTTACCTACAAGCTTATATAATCTATATTTATAGATTTTTAAATTTTAAGTTAAATTGTCTATTCAAAAAATGCCACATGTTTTAACGCAAAAAAGTCATCAGCATCCCACGGCGTAATTATACCATCATCTGTAATTGATTTATATCCTGAATTATATAGTTCCAATGTACTTGATTTATTTCTATTCGAAACTTTTTTCATATTTTCAATTATTAATCCGGTTGCTGTATCAATAAATTGCTGTGTTACAACATGCGCAACGTTCATAATATTTGTGTTTTGTGTTTTACTTACAATTGTTGAATACAATCTTTGCTGCCAAAGATCAGAAAACTGACCATATCTTTTAAAACTAAAATAACATGGAAAGTTATATTTTTGTAATACATCTTGCGCAGAAGCAGAAGATAAGTCTGTAATATTTTTTTTAAAAATAGTTGTGATTGCTGCAATATTATAATCTGTGTACTCTATAAGACCCGTATCAAAGTTTTCATCTTCTTCTTCACTGTTTAATGGACCAACAAAAACTTCTTTTCCTCTGTATTCTGTCCTAAAATTATTTATTCTGCCATTACTAGTATTTTTTAATAAATTCAAAATAAAAGTATAAGGTCTTCTATTGTTGTCACTATCATTATCATATAACCAAGTTGTTTTTATATTATCGTTTAATTTTAATACAGGAATATATGATCTTCCTGAAAATATTTTTGATGCAAATAATAATTCTGCTGCAGTATCAATTGTTGTATACCCATCACCATTTTTTCTAACATCTGGTCCTAGCTTTATTAAAGTTTTATTATTATCGTCTATCTTAAAAAGTTTTTCTTCTGCGTATGCCTGATAAAAAGGTATTCCTGAATAAATTCTATCTAATGTTGTTAAAGTATATTCATCTAAATAACCTATATTATATTTTTCATTTTCAATAAAAGTATTTCCGGCAATATTTGTATTGATATTTTCCTGATTTTGTGTTGTCAAATTTGTCCAATCGTTGATCTTTTCTGAATCCTTTTGCAAATATCCATAAAGTTTAAAAATTACTTTACCTTTTTTAATTTTACAATTATGTTTAAATAATTTTGGTGAAATATTGGGAGAAATTGAAAAGCCAAAAGCTAAATTATCATTAGGTGTTAAAAGATATGGCGAAAAATTTGTGCTCTTTTTAACTTCAAAATTTGTGTCATATGTATTAACATCTCTTTTAAAATATTCTTTTTTAAATACATCTAATAATACAACACCTGACGCATCTTTCATATTTTTAAAAAGATTTATGCTTGATTTACTTTTCGTAAGATTTTTCTTTTTACCTAAAACCGAATGCTGATTTAGCATATCTTTCCCTGATTGGTTTCTGCTCAACATGTTTCGTTTAAAGAATTTTGATGCCTCTAATTTTAATAATACGCCTGCTGTTGTTATTTCTTTTGAATCAATACCCAAAGTTGACTTAAAATCAAGTTGATAATTAAAATTATTTGATGAAAATTGCAAGTTGGTGTGTGATGATTTTTTAGCATAAGAATTTATTGTAACATGATTATCGAAATCTAGAAATATTAAATCATTGTGCAGATCATCTTTATTAAAACCATATAAATTAAATGTATCAATAAATTTGTCACAGTTGTTTTTTATTCTAAGAATTTCTTGTTCTTGGTTGGTTGTATATTCTTTTGACTGATTTTCTGTAAATGATGTTTGTTTATTTGGTGAAAATAAAACAATATTCCCGAATGAAACAATATCTTTATTAAATGAAATATCATCCAATGTGAGTGTTGACGTAATAGGTGTTGTTAATGCGTCATATGTATTATTCTCATCTTGTCTTCTTGATTTAAATAATTTTCGAAAAATAGATAAACTTTGTAATTTAGGATTTTGAATATTAGGAGAATATATCTTTGAAAAAACAGTTGAATTTATTTTCTTTTCTTCGTCACTTAGTTCTAGAGAATCGTTATTTATAATATTCGAAAAATTAAAAGGCGAAATTTCAAGATATTTTCTCGTTTTTTTATTATTATTGGGATTATTTAAAATAAAATAATTTACTGAAAATTTTAAACCGTTCGAAATATCAAGATCTGTTTCGTTTGCATCAGCAGATGTCTCAGATTGTAATTGTATATCAAGATCAGCAACAACACGATCAATAATAAAATTTTTATTAATATAACTTTTCATAGAAATCAGATTTTCTTCAAATAGATGAAAGCATGGAAAATAAGGAAATCCATATTGCATTGAAGGTAAACTTAAGTTGTTTTGAAGATTTGTTACTAACACACCATTTGTAAATGAAGTATCAATTGGTAACGAATCATAATATTGCAAATCATTAATAGGTGTATTTGTTAATGTAAAATTATGGTTTTTTAAATTATCTCTTAAAGCGTCCCTAAATGACTCGAATGAAGTGATTGTGGGATATGTTGTAGGTATCGAATAAAAATTTAAATCAGGAATTTCAGTTATTGGATTACCTTCATTTCCATTGTTTGTTTTTCTAGACCAACCTCTGCTTTCGAAACATTTTTCCTTAAAATTGTATAGTAAAAAAGGCGAGTTTGTTCGATTTTTAGATAAATATATATTTAAAGAGCTGTTTCTAAAATAGTGTGGTGAATTTTGCCATGATGTAAAAAGATATGTATATTCATCATCTTGATCTTGAACTTGCATTTTGCTAGTATATTCCAATAAAGAATCGACAGGAACATCAAGTTCTATTTCAATAACAGTTTCTTTTTTCATATTTGTTTCAATAAAAAAGAATTCATTATCACCTGTCACAAAGTCAGATATTAAATCATCTTTTATATTATAATCTTTAAAAGGCTTTATACAATTTTCTAAATAATTTTTATGTTCAATAAAATTCTCTATTTTTTTAGTAATAGAATTGTCTTTTATTAAAAAATCCATTTCTGATGGTGAAGCCATTGACTTTTCGATATTTATACGATTATTACCTATTAAATTTGATGATAAAGCTGAGGCATAGTGTGTTACTTCAGAATTTATTTGTTGATTAACATTTATACCTTTATCAAAAAATAAAATATTTTCATCATTCCAAATATTTTTTTTATTATTTACTACATTTTCATGTCTAATCCATCGATATCCATCCCAATAAAAAGTATAAGTCGAAAATGCATTACCTCTTTGAAAAGATATAACACCAGTCAAATCAATATAATAACTATCTATTACGTAGACAATTTTAAAAATGTTTGAATCATAAACATGTTGGTTTGTATCTTTATTTAATACAACACAAAAGAAATCATCTATTTTTGGATTAGCAGGTGTCAATAGTGTGACAAGTTGTGAATTACCAGGAAAGAAAATATATTTTTTTTTGGCTTCGAGTTGATAAACATTCGTTACTTCTAAATTTTCTATTAGATTATCATCGATGTTGTTTATTGATACATAATTAAATGTCTTATCATCATAGGAAATATCTTTGCCATTAATTGCGATATAAGTTTCTTTATTCTGTATTGAATCTTTTGTTTTTAATTGTGTTTTTGTATTAATTAAAATATTGCCTGATTTAGGCGTATTTAGTATTGATAATCTTTTTTGATTAATTCTTGCCATTTGTGTTTCCTACTCTTTTAAACCTGTGTATATTTTTGAATCAACATTAATACCGTTTTCAGCAACAAAACCTGCAGAGCCGTATTCAATATCCTGTTGTAATACTGAAATAATATTTTCTTTATCTCGCAATTTGTTAATTGATACTAACATATTATTTTTTATGATCTCATTTAAATTCGGGTTTATATCATCCCAAAAAGCTTTTTTAATAACGATCTCGTCTATCAATATATCATTTTCGTCATAATATTCAATCGATTCCACTGACGATCTTTGATAATCAATTGAAACAATATTGTTATTTTGATCTTTTCTTATTCTTTTCTTAATGTATACACTCTGAAACATCGCAACTTCATCAGCTTTTGTTTGAAAATCATAAAAAGGTTTTATATTATCATTGTTGTTGTTATTGACAAAACCTAGATTCACTTGTTTTTGATAAATAATTTTTTTCTGTTGTAGATTATTAATAATTTTTTTTCGAAAATTTGTTACTTTTTTATTTCTATCAAAAATAGAATTTGTATCAACATTAAATTTTACATCTTCAAATTTATTAACACCCACAGCACTATTAATTTGCACTTCATTTGAAAAATTTTGTGCTGAATCGAAAAAAGAGCTGTTTTGCACATTTATAATCTCGTTTGCGAAAGTATTCATGAACATTTTTTGTCCCTTAATACCTGTGAAATATTTCTCTTTTTTATCGTCGATTTGTTTTCGAACTTCTAAAGGATCCAAATAACCTCCATTAAAGTATTTTACATTTGAGTTTGACTTTAACGGGTAGTTGATTTTATAGATATAATTTATTCTAACATTCGCATCAAGATTTAATAATACTCTCTCATAGTAATTGTTTAAAATCTTTATCACACTTGATTCTTCAAAACGATCGTTTGTTGAATTGTAAATAGTTGGCTTGGGATAATCATCTGTAAATTCATTAAAAGGTATAAAAGTTAAAGATTTTGCAAAATAAGGTTCTGAGAAATTATTTAAATAATAATCTATATCATATATCTTCACTTTCTTTACGTTTCTAATTGTTGTTGACGATCTTTGTAAATGCATATCACGATATGTTCGTATGTATTGTAAAAATTTATTAATAAGTTCAGAATTTGTTGTGATTTGTTGTGAATTAAAATTAAACTGAACATTTTCATCACTAAAATAACTCTGGGAATTTTCATTCTCGTCGTAAGTGATAATTTTTTTATTAAACTTATCAATATCAATCAAACTACTAATACTATTTGATTGCACCTGTGTTCCCCCGTTTATCGCTGGTGTAACTTTTAATACAACGTCATAAGTATTTATTGGTTTTCTAAAAGAATTAACCTGCGTTGTTGCTGATTTTATTTCTGAAGTTATGTACTCATCTAGTTTATAGACAATTCCACGACTCGTTTCAATAAAAGGAGCTATTTTACCTGGTTTAATACTAATTGTGAGCATAAAGTTTTTATTTACCCTTTTAATTGAATAAATATTAAAAAAAAATTATCAAAAAGTAATTTTTACTTTAAGAATTTCATTTTCGGGAGTCTAGATATTGCTTTGATTTTTTAGAGTTATATAAAGATGCAATTGACATGTCTCCAGTCATCACACTATGACTTTCTGAAAACTTATAATAATATTTATGTCTCTCCAGCGCATGCGATTCAATTACATAGACGTTATTACTGAATTTGACACGACTTGAAATAAATTCAGACAACATTTCAGTCAAAATATTATCAAAAATTTGATAAATTTCATACAAAGGAGTTATCTGCAACTTATTACTAGTAATACGTTTAAAGTAAAAATCTGAAAATTTTTCAAATGTTGTATACGCTGGATCATTTAATGAACAAAAATCAGATAACACATTTGTTTGAAATGAAATATCGCTAAATAATTTCGCAATGTCCTCATTTAAATGTTTAACATTTGACATTTCTATAGAAAATCTAATGTCGTTTCTTTTCTGATCAAAATAATTGACTTCATGCACAGGTACAAGACTTTTCTTATTTTTTAACGCCAAATCCAAGTCCTGATAACTCATAATGTTTACTTTATTTTCAATGTTTTGCTCATCAAACTTAATATTAATTTCATAATTAATCACACTTTTTTCAACAATATTATTATTTAATAGATCGATATTATTTGTAATTAATGACTTTAACTTAAATGGGTAACTTGATTGATTAGTAATACTTGGTAATTGATTAAAATTTTGACTGAAATCTATTAATAAAATATTGTTATAAGAAATATCATTGTAAGAATAAAAACGGTCATCCTGACATGAAATATGAAGAAGAAGCAAGTCAGATATTTTTTCATATTTTAGATATTCAAAATTTGATATTGAAAAGATATCCAAACAATGTGTATCAATATCAAATTGACTTAAAGAATTGCCCCAGATTTTTAAATCAGAGACGTTACCTGTGAAATATTGATATTGTAATGAAGAATTATATCCAAAAGAGATATTTTTAGTGATATTCTCAACAAAAATAGCAGGTCTTACAATAGCGTTTGCATTAAAAGAAATTGAATCTGATCTTGACAATTTGTTAATGCTGTATTCGTTACAATTTAAACTAATAACATTTTTATTACTTTGGCTTGAAAAATTTTCAAGTTTAATAAAGATTTTAAACATTTTATTTACCAAATTAATATTATCAATAATTAAATCAGTAAAAGAACCATCATTATTTTTGATTTTTAAAGTTAATTTACCAAAATCATCTTGTGATTCTTTTTCATAAAACAACTCTAAATAACAGTCGTTTCTATTTGATTGTTTAGTTAATCTAAAAATTGATTCATCAATTGAACTAAATCTATTTTGATTATTGGAAAAATCTAAAAGAAATTCAATTGTGTAATTGTTTCCATTAATATTTGGTTTAAAATTGCTATGCAAATGAGTTAAATTTAAATCAAGATAGACATTGTTTATAAAATTATTATTTGAAAATTTTAATAATTTTAAATTTCTAACCTTTTTGACATATTGATTATTTTCAACAATTGAATTAATCTGTTTACCAAATTCTCTAAATGTATAAAAATTATCATAATTGATACCAATTGAATTAAATACTGATTTAATCGCACTTTTTGTACCTTTTGACATCATAATGTCCCGAGAATTAACTAAAATTCTTTTCCACATTTCGTTTTGAATATATCTTAATGTATACTGACTCTTATCAACACCATCAGCGCCTAAAATAAAACCATCTAAAATCTTATTTGTAGGATTATCAATTATTTCTTTAAATTGAAAGCCTGCTTTTTTTGCCATTAATGGAATGAAAAAATTAACAGCAGATTCAGCAGAAGAAATATCGCTGTAATCAGTATCAATTAATTTAGGCATAATATCTAGATATAATTTAATTTCATCAAAGAATCTTGCCCAGATAACTAACAAATTTGCGAATGTCTGAATTGCTTCAACACGTTGTTCGCCAGGCAATGTATTGTCATCAATATAATAAGTTTGTGCAGTATTTGTATTAAAACGTTCAGGCAATCCTTCAAATTCAGCGCCATCTGAAAAATAATGTTTTGGAAATAATTTGAATATTAAATTTGGATTTCCTTCATCCCAATTTCTAGCTTTTTCTAAATATTCATCATTCAAATCTTTATTAATTTGAAAATTTGGGAATAATACAGGATTATAATCATCATTTTCAAATTTTATATTTGGTGATATTTTTGAAAATGTAAAACCATCTTCAAATGGAATTTGTGGATTATATCTAAGTGAATTAATATGATTTTTTAAGTTATCGCCTGTTAAATTAACGTTAACGCCATTCTGAATAGTTGAAACACTAATTCTAGAGTGTAAAGAATTGCCACTTCCGTCAAAACAAATTGAATTATTTGCATATACACCTGTAGGTTCATTAAATCTAAAATAAAGTTTTAATAAATCATTTGAAAATTCATTAACATCTCTCTTCGAAATAATATATTCTTGAGTTAACTCTTTATGATAAAATCTGAATTCGTCAATATATCCTATAAATTTATTACTATTACCTAAAAAATTTAAAGTATTTTCATTTGCATTATTCGAATAAACATGATTTAATTGCGCACGACCAATTGAAAAAACAGCTGAAGAATCAATATCAATTGCTGATCTTGCAAATATTTTTTCAATCTTAAAAAAATAATCTGTTGCAAAATTAATATCATCTGCTTTTAATTGTAATTTAATCGTGTTAAGAAAAACATCAATATTTTTATTATTCGAAGGTACGTTATTTGAAGTTACAACTATTGAAATTTGTTCCCAAGAATTCATAGGTAATAAAAAAGACGCAATTGCTTTACTACCTGAGTTATTAACGTCAGTAATTAAAAAAACGCATCGAGCGAAAGTTTTTGAACCAGGTATCGAAATAAATTCTTTTATATAAAAAGAAAAACCATTAACAGATGCAGAAAGATTTTCAGCATATTGAAAAATTGGAATATCAGTAGGTGAAATCGAATACATTGATTCATCCAAATAAATTCTAAAATCAATTGAAAAATCTTTTTGTAAAGGGCTTAAGACGTGAGATGATATTTTTTTTAATATATTCTCATTTCTACTTAATGAAAATAAAAAACCGCATGTATTAATTACATCAATATATGAATTTCCATCAAATTTTAAATATCCAATATTTTTATCCATTTTGTTATATAAAAATCGACAAAAACCGTCCATTTCTCTTAAAAATTCACTTACTTCAAATTCACTACCGTCAACAGGGAATTCATCATAAATTTTATTAAAAGACGCTTCAACTTTTGAAACAGCTGAATCAAAAAAACAATGATTTTTAAAATCAGAAAAGTCAACAGACCCTAATAATTGTTGGGTGTTAAATAATCCATTATACGTATCAAATCTTTCAAATTGATTTTTGTCATTTTTTAAATCATCAATATTGTTTATGATTTTTTCTTCAATCACTTGATCTGTTTTTAAATTTACCCTCTTGTTCTCTTTTAAAAAACTTTTTTGATCGATAAATTTTTTATATTTAAATAAATTACCCATTATTACCTACCCTGAATACTTCATTTGCATTCACAATTAAATTATTTTGTTCTTGTTGCGTCAATTTAAATATAAATTGTAAACGTCGCCCGTAAAAAATGTCAGAATTAAAAAATGGAAACCAATAATAATCTTTCTCTTTTAAACACTTAGTCGCATTTTTTTCATAAGTCGTAGGAATTAAAACTTCATTTGTATCATAATCTATTACCTCATAAAATACTTCACCAACATCTAATCCCTCAAGAGTCTTTTTGACTTTTACATAATCATATTGCGCATCAATATCAAAAAAAGTAACAGATATTTTATGCAAATCATTCATAATACCTAAATCAGGTGAATATAATTTAACTGATGCTCTTAATCTTTTAAAAGTATTAATTGTTGTCAATGTATCTTTATATACTCTTTGAATATCACTATAAATTAATTGACCTGCACCATCAAACCATGAAAAATTAAACTCCATTGAACTATTTTCTAATAAATAATTTAAAACATTCAAATTATCAAAAGTCGTAATCGACCAATCAGCGTAATAAATACCATTTAACTGATTATTTTTAATATCTTTCATTTGAAAACAGCCGATTTGATTCTGCGTAGTAAACAGAGGTACGTTATTATTATCTGTTGCAATTGATGAGATCGATAATTTTAAATCTATAGAAGGATCAATGTCAACTATATTTCCATTCAGAATTTTTTGAATATTTCTTAAAGTTCCACCTTTTTTATTGTATAAAAACACTTTGTTTATTTCATTAAAATAAAAGTATTTATTTACTGGTATATTATAAGAATCATCATCAATTAATATTTTTAAACATGGACTGAGATGTTTATTTCTAATATTTTTTGAGCCTAATCTTTTTGCAAAATATGTTTCATCATCAAAAAAAGTTAAATCTGCAAATTTTACAGCAAATCCTTTATCATATAAAGTAGAATTTTGTTCCCAATACTTTTCATAGATGGGTGTAACATCAATCACTATATTTTCATTACCCTCTTTAATATATGCATTACATAAATCCTTAAAATCATAATTGTCATATTTCGTAATAATATCACAAAAATTTGAATCCTCACCTTCAATTAATCGCATATTGCCATTTGATTCCCAACTTATTTTTTCATTTGTATTACCATTATAATCACAGTATAACCAATTTGCTGTATCAATGTCAGATAATGAATATACATCTCGTCCTAAACCTTCATTAAAATCTTTTGCTAATGGCAAAGCTTCGACAGTATAATCTCTGGGCTTACTTAATGATGTTGTAATATCATGCAATTCCAAATAAATTTTTAATTTATCAATACCTACTTTTTCATATGAAAAGAAGTCATTATTTGCTGTTAAATTTGCTTTCAATAATAATACTGATTCTTCAACTCGTGAAAATTCTTGTTTAATTTCAAAGACAATATCATTTACACCGTGATCAATATTAAATGAACCTGCAATAGAATTATCACCTGCTTCACCTGCATTGTTTTGTTCAATTATAATTAATCCTGATTTTGCATGTGTAATTATCTTAAATGTCGCTTGCGCAGCAAATGATGCATCAAATATATCTTGAATAGCGTTTGTCAAAAGTTCAAGATCAGTTGATAGATCTTTCGTACAAAATACGTATTCGTTAGCTACATTTATTGTTCCATTTGACGGATCATTGCTTTCTAAATTATTATCAATTAGAAGCGTTTTTTGATCTCCGTTTGTATCTGTAAAATTAATTCGTGCATCAACAAATGTTGGAAGATTAGTACCATTTACTTTAATAACACAACGTGATTTTAAATCAGGATTTTCATTATAAGTTTTAAATAAATCTAAAGTGCTAGATTTACCAAAATTAGCATTTCGACCGTCAACATTCTTTAGTAACTTGTTTGTAATATATGTGTCTTTTTCTATTGGGTAAATGATATACATATTTAAACTTCTCTTATAGTTTAAATAATAATTATAAAAAAATATGATTAGGTTACAACATTTGCAATAATATCAACAACTGGATATTTTATTTCAAAAATACCTCCTTTAACAGGATATAATATATCTTTATAGATCTGTTGTTGAATATTAATAATATCCCTAGAATAACTAAATCCATTTGGATATGTTGATCTGAGGTTTAATGGCGCAGAATAATTACCTTTTACTTGATTAATCAATTCAGTTTTGTTTGTTGTAATGCTACCTACGCCGTATGTATTTAATACGACATTATAGATACTATCTAATTCGATAGGTTGATTAATTTCAAAATCTCTAAAGTACAAAGCCAAATTATTTTTTACATTTTTCTCAACTTGTTCAGCTGTGATGCTAATTTTTGAGACATCTTGCATTCTTACATTAACTTTTATTTGAATATTTAATATTTTCGCATCTAAAATATTAAAACTGTCGCCAATTAATCGATATTCATTTAAATAATTCATCAAATTTATTTTTAAAGCGTCAGACGCGTATGTTAGATTATTGCTAGCACTTTTACATAAAACATATAAATTTTTCGAATAAATATTGTTTGCGTCATCTTCAAGCGCAACATTTGACACCTTGCCAAAATTTGAAGGCATTGAATATATCTTTCCCAATAAATCTTGGTAATTAACAATTCTGTTCTGCATTTTCATAGCGTTTGGTATTTGAGCTTTTAATTCTTCGAAAGTAAAAGCATTACGACCACCAACTGCAGGCTTTTCATTTGTTACATCGATTGAATTAATAATAAATTCTTTACGTAAAATATCAACGTTTGAATTAAAAATGATATTTTTTGTATCTTCAATTTTATTAATATTGAAAGAAGGAACATTATGATTTAAACCACCGCCATAAGAATATGTAACATAAACAGTTGTATTTCTAGGTGCTATACCAAGGCTGTTTGTTTTCAATAAATCGCCTGGATCAAAACTGAATTTTGGAAAATAATCTCGACCATATAAAGATAATGCACTTCTGGTTGGGTCTTGTATTAATGATTTTTCCATAAATGAATTTTGATTTGAAGTACCAAATCTAATTGAAGTTTCGCCTGTGTTAAAATTATCTTCACGAATAAAACGATATGGTGCAGGTATTACTTCGTAATATTTATCACCATTCTTATTGATCTGTGTGGATTTATATACTGTGTCTTGACTTAAATATTCAACTTCATAATAAATATTATCGTTTAAATCAATAACTCTTTCAATCATTGTAATATTTGGATTTGCTAAAGGTATTGCTGGAAATTGTCTATAACTGTTATCAAATGAAAAAGATTCTGTTACTCTATTTCCTGATACAGCCAAACCTTTTTTCTTTAAAATAACTGTCGACGATGTTCTTCTTTCAATAATATAATCACCATCGCTAAAATCAATATCGTGTAAAAGATAAAAAGAAATATTATTCAAGGAAGACAATTTAACATTTTTTAAAATTTTAGGTAGTTGTGTGGGATTAGGTAATAAATTATTTGTGTTAGCATCAACATCAGTACCTACATCAACTTCAACTCTAACTATTAATTCAACTAATGACGGTGATGCAGGTACAGCTCGAATACCAGCATTTTTCATATGTTTAACAATATTTTCAGTTTCAATAGCTGTAGAAATATCTAACTCGTTATACTGATGATCCATATAAAAAGATAATGAATCGCCTACAATTGCTGCAAAATCAAGTAACATACCGCCCAAAGAAACCTCTGAAAAATCATTTATTTTTGTCGGAAAATAATTTTTTGCATGATTTAATAATTCTTCTCGAAATTGTGAAAAACCTTTGGTCAGGTAATTTCTTTTTAATTTCTTTTCATCGTTTATACTTTTCTTAATATCTAGATTATCAATTGCCATAATGTTTCCTTAATTGTTCATTCCTAATTTAATTATTAATTCTTTTCGACGATCAGATACAATTGGTATTGTATATGAAATTTTAACAATCAAAACAGGTAATGATTGTTTTTCAGACTCAAAAGCATCTTTATATGATGTAAAAGAAATTAAACTAATTAATGGTGGTGGATAATAAATATTTATCGCACGAGTTATTTCTTGCATAGCTAATTCATCAACATTGTCAATATCAGTTCTTGATAATATATTTTTTAATAATGTTCCCAACGACGGAAAACACAATCTTTCACCAGGTTCAGTTCTAATTAAATTTTTTAAATTATCTTCAATTATATCCTCTAAATTATAATGCATTTTAAACAAGTCATCTTGCGCAGATAACTCTAATGGTGTTTTAATACCTAATGGCACAGGAATATTATTAAGATTATTGTTTATATTCTTAGCATAGGCTTCTTTTAGACTATTGCCACTTGATTTAAAAACAATACCTTTATTTTCATTTGACATTTAATTATTACCTTATCTCTTTCATATATTATAAATATTATTAGTGTTTATAACAGCTGACGGTGTAGTGAAATTATATAAAAGCGAAAGTTCAAGCATTTTCATTTGCGCAAAAGAACCCATACTTGAAAAATTTTTTAAATCATCTGAAAATAATTGAACATTTTCTTCTAAAATCATTCTTATTCTTTCTTCTTCTGTTTTTGTAGTATCAAGCGGCATAGGAGCATCACTTGATACATTCAAAGGAATTAATACTCCATTTGGTAATGTTAATTGAAAAAATGTACAATCAGCCATATATTTTAAAATATAATATATCGATAAAGAATTAATATATGCAAAATCATCAATTGATAACTTTAAATTAACATCGGAAATTAATTCTTTAATCTTGTCATAAAATTTTTCATTTAAAGTCACATTATCGTCAACAGGTATCAGAACATTTTGCTGTAAAAGAAAAGTTACAGTCGCTGTTGACATAAGTTGTGAAAATTGACCGCTTCCAGAAAAATAAGAAAAAGCTTCATTTAAAATAATTGATAAAGAGTTAATATCTTGTAATGATGTTATTCTTGTTTCAATCTGCGATTGTATTAATGTTTCATCATAGATAAAAGAAATACCCAAAGTTTCAAATACTGAATTTTTAAAGACGTCAAATTTTAAAATACATTCTTTTAAAACTAAAATATAATCAACATGTGAAGTATCAGGGGTTTGTTGCTGAAAAAAAGGCATCAAAATTTCTTCAATAACCCTTTTCTTTTCGGAAAAAGTATATTCTTCATTACTCATTTCTATTTCTTTCTAATTAGTTTTAACCATTTTACTCAAAATTTCACCCAATGAATCCCTAATCGTCTTAAGATTTAAAACTTTATCAGATAATTTTTTACTCGTTTCGACACTCATATCTGCGATAGGGCCATATTCACCATTTTCATTATTTACAGGACGTGGTCCCGCGTTATCTTCGGGGTTTTTGAAGTCAGAAAAACTTCCATTTTCTGTTGTGGAGAACAGATCTATACTTGATGGAGTATTACCTTTTTGAGGTGGCAAAGTAATCCCTGATGGTCCTGCGTACTGATGAACATGTGAATCTAAATCTTTTAAACATAAACCAATAATATTTAAAGCCCGAATTGTTTCATCCATAAAATTCTCAATTTTATTTTTTAACATATAACCTAAAACGCCTGGTTCTTTTGCATCATTCCCCAAATAAATATTGGTGCCTTTACCATTTTCAGCAGCTTCACGACTTTTATCACCTATCACAATCATGGGCCCATCAATAGTAATTGCACCATCATAATCTAAACTGATATATGCACGATCATCACCAGACGATCCTTCTTTAATTAGTTTAATTGAACCAGATGAAGGTGTATCTAATAAACCCTCGTTGTTCCTGCTTAATAATTTATTTTCCAAAGATCTATTAAAAACTTGTGATCTGGCGACAAAACGAATTTCATCTGATTTACCAATAATAAATCCTCTTTTTCCTACTTGCGCAATTGATGTTTGAAGACCGTCTTTGTCTACCTTGACTAAATCATTCAAAGTTAATAGTTCATCGCCATTACATCGTGCAGATACATATAAACGACTAATATCAGTATAAAAATCAGCATCACCTTCAGCAATGTTTTGATTATCAATACCTAAATAGAATTTATTATCTTTCATGTTTTCAAGAACATTTTTTTCATTATAAATTGAAAACATTGCATTTTTATATACATCTTGCGCAACAAATGTTGTGAAATTTTTATCAGTGGATTCATGCGTTTTTGCAATTTTTGTTGTTAATAATGAATGTGCAATACCACAACGACCTGCTACAATATCAATTGTACCTGAATTATCATCAACTTCAGAAAAGGCTAACGTATTACTATATTTTTCATTATAACTAACATTTTTTCTGGCTTTATTTGTGCCTAGTTTTATTAAAGTATTATTTGACCCTTGAATCACATAATCACCTGGATCTTTTGTAAATCTAGGCACACTTTCCATTAGCCATTTACCTGAAATATTTAACGATGGTTTAACTTTAATATCTTTACTTCTTAATAAACTATCACCTGACGGTAAATTAAACATATTTCTAATCGGTCCATTATTAAAAATAGGTAAAGGTATTTTCTCTTTTGTTTCAACTTTTGCAAAATCATCAGCATTATAGTTTTTTAAAAAACGACGATCAGCATGTGTATAATTAACATCTTCAATAAAATTAAAACCATGAATTCTTGAAACCCAAAAGAATTCAATACTATCTTGTTGATTTTTGCCTGTATCTTCATAAATCCAAACTTCTTCATTTGGTTTAATAGGCAGTGATAAATGTGAAGAAAAGAAGGGTAAGGCAACAAAAATTTGTTGTTGATCGTTATCAAAAGTTGCTATTATTGAATTTCTAGGTAAATCTTTTAACACTTCCTTCTTTTTAACTCGATATAAAGTTGATGATTTGTTGTTTAATAATTTATCAACAATTGAATTACTTAAAACTGAAGGATGTGAAATAACATCTAAAACAATCGCTCGTTTAAACATTATTTGCTACCTTGAATTTTTAAAAATAATTCGTCTTCTGACACTTCTTCTTGTGCGGCTTCTTCACGAGCAATTAATTCAGCGAGCTTTAAAATTTGATCATTCGACTTTGACATTCTTTCCAAATATTTTGACATAATTTGACCAACGCTAACATGATCAGCAACATCAGTTGAACCCATGGCTTGATAACAATCATTAAATAATATTTTTGCCTTTTCCCGATCATCTAACGCATTTTCATAAATTTCTTTCCACAATAATTTTTTCTTTTCCTCGGTCGAAGCTAAATTATCTAAGATTTCAATAAAATTATTAATTTTTTTTTCTTTTTTATCGTTATCATCCATTTTTTTACTTAATAATTCAATATTTTCTGACATTTAAATACTCCTATAATAAATCAAAGATATTATCTTCTATATCTTTATTTATTTGTTTATAAGTTTTTCGAACAGATGAAAGAGCCGAACTTAATTCAGAATTATTTAAACCTGAAATTTCTCTCAAATATACCAACAACGCTCTCTTATTTAAAAATTCTAAATTATCAATATTTTGAAATAACATTCGAATCGCTTCAACACACTTTCTTTCACGAGTGTCAGTAATTACATCACATAAATGATCAATAATATCATGAACACGTTGCAAACGCTCATCAGCAATCATTTGTTCCTCAGGATTATTTGATTCATCAATCATGTATGTTGATAAATTAATCCTAGGATATTTTTTTTGTTGACTTCTCTCTTCTTTAGGTTGAGTATTTGGAGTATAATTCATGTTACCATCATCAATTACGACAGTTCTTTTAAATTGTAAATAATTTTTACGTGATCTTGCAATTAACCAATTTTTTGCAACAACGTTAAAATAAGAAAAAGCTTTTTTACCTTTTGAACTATCCCACTTTTGAATGGTTTCCCATAAAAAAAAGACACAATCTCTTTTCATTGTATCAATATCACCATCAAATGATTTAAAACTATACACTGACACAAGTTTATCAACTAACATTTCAAACGCAGGAAGAATATCATTTAAATAAATTTTGCCCTTTTCTTCATCTGATGTCGCAGATTTATAATCTTCTAATTTTTGTTGTGTATCTTTACTAAAATATTGATCTTCCTTCTTCTCACCACCTTTTTCTTTAACAGTTTTTTTTCGTCCCTTTTTTGATCCTGATTCATTTTCAAATGTGTCGTTTTTTAAATCTTCACCTTCTTTAATTCTTTTAGTTATCGCCATTTATATCATCATCCTCTTCTAAATCTTTTTGATTTGTTAGTTTTTGTGCTATATTTAAAATTGAATCCCTAACGCCATTTATTTCTTTTAAGACGTCCCTTACTTCTCTTGAATCAAAAAAAATCGGAATATTTAATATTTCTGAAATTTTTGCATACTTTTCATCTAGTACATCTAAACTATCTTCAATCACATCTTGCATCTTTAAAATAATCAACGCAAATTTAACGCAGAAGAAAATAGAAATACTCAATAAGATTAATATAAAAAATATTATATATATCAATTTATTACCCATTTTTATATTAAGCAATATTAAAAATAAAAAAAAATAAATAAAATTATTTACAATGAAGTGTATTAAAAAACGGACAATACTGACATGATGTTCTATTTTTCAATGTCATTGGATTCTCCTTAGTAATTCCCTTTACCATCGATCTTACAATTTTTACAGCCTCCTCCATACTCTTCGGTCCCGAACTTATTGAAATCATCTGACATACTTTTTCAACTTTATCAACTTTCTTCAACAACACAAACGCACACTGCACATCTCTAGATGCTAAATTATTCTTACCCATCCAAAAATGTTTATATAACAATAATTGCATTTGCGTTAAAAAATCCTGCTGCTTTTCACGATCCCAACCCCGGGCTGACGCCGTCTTCCAATCAAGTATATAATACTTCCACTTTCCTGCCACTTTCTGCGGCACCTTTATAATGCAATCAATATACCCTTTAAACTTTAAAGGTAAATCTTGCATCTCCTCATACAACATCTCTTCAGCAGAAACAGTTTCCCAATTAGGAAAATTTAAATCCATCCAATCAGGTAAAGCTTTTAAACTATTTTCAGCCCATTTTTGCCACTTTTCAAAAACAATATGGGTATAATCTTTATTCTTTGTCTCTTGCATCTCTTTCCACTTACCATCAAAATCAACACGTAACCACTCTGCTTTTAAATTATTTACCATCTCCTCAAATTTTAACTCTTTAGTCTTTAAAAAATGCTCCACAGCATCATGCACAATTGAACCATAATACAAATGAGGACTTTCTTCAAAGACATCAACCTTGTCTAAATATAACAATTTGTGTTTCCAAGAACAATCTTTCCATGTTCGAACTTCTGAATATGAAACATGCTCTTTTAGAACTTTCTCTTGCATCATTTACTCGCTTTTAAAACGTTAAATAAAATAATTATAATAAAAATTTAAGTATATACAAAAATTAATAAAACGGATGAGTAATTGATGAAAAAGTACAACCCGTATTTGTCACAGTTTTTCCTAAACCACTACTATCTGTAACTAAATTTGAAGAATCACTAACATTTAATAACAAATGTGTATCAGCATGCGGTGAAATAGAATTATAGTTAGGCGTAAAACTTGAAGAATATAACGCTGTACCCTTTACCCAATTAAACCCTTTAAGATTTCCACCAAATGCTGCATTATTAGTCAATGATTGTTCATTACCGATTCTTAAATTATTAGTTGTATCATTAAAATCATAAGATGATGTCAAATTAGAACCTAATTGTGTACCATTTTTAAAAACCTTTATTGTTGTGCCTGAACGTGTTACTGCAAAATGTGTAAATACATTTTTATAAGTTCCTACACTACCAATATTATTTGCAGCGCCATTAATCCATAAATAAAAAGTTCCGCCTTCTATCGAAACACCAAACGTTGCTGTAGGATATGTTCCAAATGAAAAAATACGAGGGGCAGCATTCGAATCTGTTTGATATTGCCACCATTCTACTGTAAAATCGCCTGTCCTAAATAATAATTGATTATCATTTGCAGGCAATGTTAAATAAGTTGAAGTTGTGCCAGAAAATAAAATACTACCATTTGAAGAAGTAGGATTTAAAGATGTGTCATTTACAGCATGCCAAATTTCAGCTGTCGTATCAACACTACCACTGTCTGTATATCCTGAAGTATATATTAGTTGAATTGATTGTGTATTACTACTAGATAAAATATAACTTTTATTTGATGTTGTATTAATTCCTCGTACTCTTACACCTGCGCTGTCTGCAGGTGTTTGAATTGTCAAAGTTCCTGAACCTGTTTTTTTAATATGTAACATAAAAGTACCAGTTATCCACGTTGATGTTCCTCCACCTGGTCCTAATGGCAAAGTTAATGTCCAATTATTTGTTCCGTTATTGACAATTACTTGATTTGCGTAAGTTGCATTAAAAGAACTTACAAGACTAGGTAATGTTGTTGAATTCGAATTAACAAATTTAGGTTGAGGTATAAATGTTTGAACGTAACTAGGGGTCGAAGTACTTGAATTTAGAACAATATAAGTCGTAGGATTATTATAATTTATAATATAATTTATAATTCTAGATTCCACAAAAGAAGTGCTAGTATTTTTATTACCTAAATAATTTTTTGATGAAAATGTCATTTTAAAATCAACCTTTAAGAAATAACATGCCAAAGTTCAAGAGTAGTATCTGTTGAACCTGTATCTGTTAAAGTTGAAGTATACACTAAAGCAATTGATTGAGCGCTAGCATTTGATAAAGTATAACTTTTATTTGATGTTGTATTAATTCCTCGTACTCTTACACCTGCGCTGTCTGCAGGTGTTTGAATTGTCAAAGTTCCTGAACCTGTTTTTTTAATATGTAACATAAAAGTACCAGTTCTCCAAGTACTTGTTCCTCCTCCTGGTCCTAAAGGTAAAGTTAATACCCAATTATTTGTGCTATTATTGACAATTACATAATTTGCATAATCACCTGTATAAGAATTTGTAGCACTAGACAAAACGCTATTATTAGCACTAATGAAAATAGGCGTATATACATTATCAGAAATAAATAAATCAGCACTTGTAGGGCTGATTGAAACATAATTACTTGGAGTAGTGTAATTTTTTACAGTTGTCGATGCTGAAGTTTGAGACGAAAGATATGTAAAACCTGCGTAAAAAGTCATTTATTTTCTCCTTAAATAACATCCCAGCCAGATGAATGGGCTGTTAATGTCCATGTTTGACCAGTTGATAATAAACTTAATTTTGTAGTTGTGCCAATTAAAGTCGTTGAATCTAAAAATATCTGTGCTGTTGATGTACCAATATCTACTTGACCACCAGCGCATCTTTTTAATGTAACTTGATAACCAGGTACAGTTGAAGCATTAGGCAAAGTCAAGGTTACAGTTAAAGCATTTGTACATCTAATTAACGTAATAGGCGCTGTCAATGTAATATTTGACGTTGTTGAAACTGTTTGAATATTCGTTGTTGCACCACTTCCACTAACTGCTGCAACAGCAGTTGTGACATAAGCTGTTGTTGCAACTTTAGTAGAATTATCATTAGAGGCTTGTGTCGTTGCTGTTGCTGTTGACCCTAAACCAATTGAACCTGAGATTGTAGTTGTTCCACTTAATGTTTTATCGCCTGTAATCGTTTGTGTACCTGCGATTTCAACCAATTTCGTTGTTTTATCCGATATTTGTTTGACTTTTATTTGTGTCATATCAAAAGCCTTTTATAATATATTGTTATTTTATAATCTAAATATCACAAATAAAATAAAGAATTAGTTAAAAGAAAAATCAGTTTATATTATTATCTATTATTTCAAACCAGCAATTGTAACAACATCGCCAGATTCAATAGCAAAGCCTGCATTTGTTTCACACCATCTCAAACGAGATGTTGAAGTCAAAG
>JACCEB011400416.1_pt1 | contig 27380 bp, 25 predicted proteins | sample 7454761 | NCBI WGS metagenome assembly JACCEB01 (sample SAMN15323454, study PRJNA562643) | freshwater metagenome | isolation source: river surface water | place: USA:Blue River Watershed | collected 2017-08-18
TCTGCGAAAGTGCCATGGCTAAGCGATGGCACCCCCCTTATTCGTGAGCAAAAACATCCTTGAACTCATCAATCCGATCCAGCGCAGCGCCACAGCCCCGCACCACGCAAGATAGCGGATCTTCAGCGACGTAGACAGGAAGGCCCGTCTCCTCGGATAGCAAACGATTGAGATCTCGCAGCAGTGCGCCGCCGCCCGTCAGGATCAGGCCGCGCTCGGCAATATCCGCAGCAAGTTCCGGCGGCGTCTGCTCAAGCGCATTTTTGATCGCGACCACAATCTGATTTAGAGGCTCGGTGAGCGCCTCCAGAATTTCATTGCTCGATACGGTGAAGGTCCTCGGAATCCCTTCGCTAAGGTTTCGTCCACGAACTTCCATTTCACGAATTTCGCTTCCCGGAAATGCCGAGCCAATTTGTTTTTTGATCGCCTCGGCAGTCTGTTCACCAATCAGCATGCCAAAGTTACGCCGGATGTAGTTGGTAATCGCCTCATCGAATTTATCGCCGCCGACCCGCACACTGCCTGCATACACCAGGCCGCCCAACGAGATCACCCCAACCTCGGTCGTGCCGCCACCAATATCCACCACCATCGCACCATGCGGCTCAGAAATTGCCAAGCCTGCACCAATTGCTGCAGCCATCGGCTCTTCAATGAGATAGACCTGGCTTGAGCCAGCCGACAAGGCTGACTCACGGATCGCACGGCGCTCCACCTGAGTGGAGCCACAGGGTACACAGATGATGACACGGGGGCTCGGTGATAGAAATTTTTTCTCGTGCACCATGCGAATAAACTGCTTCAGCATCTGCTCGGTCACGGTGAAATCGGCGATAACTCCATCCTTCATTGGACGGATCGCCTCAATGTTGCCGGGAACCTTACCCAGCATTTGCTTGGCCTTATGGCCGACGGCCTCAATGACTTTTTTGCCGCCATTGCCGCCCTCGTATCGGATTGCGACCACTGAGGGCTCGTCCAGCACGATGCCCTTGCCCTTCACATAGATCAGGGTGTTGGCGGTGCCCAGGTCAATGGCGATGTCCTGGGAGAAATAATTACGAAGAAATCCAAGCATGAGAACCCTGCTGCAAAAGAAAAGGATAATAAAGCAAACGTCCCCGTTGATTTTTGCGCCGTGAACCTAAACGCCCAAGACCTCGAAAAACTTGCCCGGCTTGCCCGGCTTGCCCTCTCCGATCAGGAGCGCGACGAAACGCTGCCTGCGCTTCAGTCTGTCCTGAACTGGGTCGGTGAACTGTCCCAGGCCCCGACCGCCGGCGTTGCGCCCATGGCCCATCCCCACGATGTGGGCCTCAGGCTCCGTGCCGATGTGGCCGAGCCACTTCCGCCCCGAGATGACCTTATGGCCAATGCCCCCCAGACCGCCGAAGGCCTATTTATCGTTCCTCGGGTCGTGGAATGAGCGCCGCGATTCCATCATTTTCAGACCTCTCGGGCCTGGCTGCTGGCCTTGCCCGGCGTGACTTTAGCGCTGTGGAGCTCGCCCAGTGGACGCTTGACCGGCTGGCCGCCGATCAAACCAATTCGGTGCTCTCACTTGTACCCGAGGCGACACTCGGTCAGGCCAAAGCGGCCCAACAACGGCTTGATGCAGCGGGGTCTAAAGCGTCCCAACATGGCGGACCCGGATTTTCATTGCTCGGGCTGCCAATTGCCCATAAGGATATTTTCGTCACCCGAGACTGGCCAACGACTGCCGCCTCAAAAATCCTCAACGGCTATATCAGCCCGTTTGATGCAACTGTGGTCCAGCGTCTATCGGCAGCCGGCATGGTCTGCGCCGCCAAGCTAAATTGCGATGAATTTGCGATGGGCTCGGGCAATACCCACTCCGCTTTTGGACCAGTGAAAAACCCTTGGGACCCACTTGCTGTGCCCGGCGGATCATCGGGCGGCTCTGCAGCAGCGGTCGCGGCAGGCCATGTCCCCGCCGCCACCGGGACTGACACGGGAGGGTCAATCCGTCAGCCCTCAGCCATGTGCGGGATCACCGGTATCAAGCCCACCTACGGGCGGGCCTCGCGATGGGGGATGATTGCCTACGCCTCCAGCCTCGACCAGGCGGGCCCGATTGCGAGAACTGCGTTGGACTGTGCGGTGCTACTCACGGCAATGTGCGGCTTTGATCCCAGAGATTCCACCAGCCTGCAGCTTGATGAAGAAAACTTCACGGCAGAAATCGATCAGCCACTTGCGGGCGCCCCTGCAAGCACGCCGCTGTCCGGACTTCGGGTGGGCCTGCCGAAAGAATTTTTTGCAGAGGGCCTGAGCGCCGAGGTGCGATCCGCCATCGATCAGGCAATCGGTGAACTCAAGCGCCTTGGTGCCACGGCCTGTGAAGTCAGCCTGCCGCGAACTGCGCTCAGTATTCCGGCCTATTATGTGATCGCGCCAGCAGAAGCTTCCAGCAATCTGAGTCGCTTTGATGGCGTACGGTATGGCCATCGGACCGCAGCGCCAAAAGACCTTCTTGATTTGTATTGCCGGTCACGAGCAGAAGGTTTCGGGACCGAGGTGAAACGTCGAATTCTCGTTGGCACGTTTGTACTTTCACACGGCTACTACGATGCCTATTACATCCAGGCCCAGCGTGTACGACGGCTTGTTGCCCAGGACTTTGACGCCGCATTCCAAGACTGCGACTTGATTGCCGGACCCGTTGCGCCCACTGTTGCCTGGGATATCAATGCAGCAGCCAGCGACCCACTGCAAGAGTATCTTGCTGACATCTACACACTTGGTGCAAATCTTGCAGGCCTACCGGCCCTGTCGATGCCCATTGGCTTTGGATTTGGCAGCGGCACCGGAAGGCCCCGACCGATCGGGATGCAACTCATTGCGCCAAGGCTCAAAGAATCACTGCTCTTAAGGGCGGCCCATCATTTTCAATCGACCACTGACTGGCATCAAAAAACGCCTGAACACTCCGGAGCGGCACGATGAGCTGGGAGATCGTGATTGGCCTGGAATGCCATGTCCAGCTGAAGACCGCATCAAAAATATTTTCACCAGCATCTACCCAGTTCGGGGCCGCTCCAAATACGCAGGCCCACATGGTCGACATGGCACTGCCTGGCGTTTTGCCGGTGATGAATCGCGAAGCTGCCGTCTGTGCGATCCGGTTTGGGCTTGCAGTCGGCGGACAAATCGCCCATCGGTCTATCTTCGCGAGAAAGAATTATTTTTATCCTGATCTGCCCAAGGGCTATCAGATCAGCCAGTATGAGACCCCGGTCGTCTCCGGCGGCCAGATCGTGATCAGTATCAATGGCCAACAGCGCCATATCGAACTCACGCGTGCCCATCTCGAGGAAGATGCCGGAAAGTCAATCCACGAGGGCGTTGCTGCAATACCTGCGGGCTGCTCAGGAATCGATTTAAATCGGGCGGGAACACCGCTTTTGGAAATTGTGAGTGAGCCCGTAATGCGATCGGCAAAAGAGGCGGCCGCCTATGCGCGCGCGCTGCACAGCCTAGTGACCTGGATTGGGATTTGCGATGGCAATCTGCAAGAGGGCTCATTTCGCGTAGATGCGAATGTTTCAGTGCGGCCGGCCGGGCAACAAGAATTTGGCACCCGCTGCGAAATTAAAAACCTAAACTCATTTCGCTTTCTCGAGCGGGCGATTGAGATCGAGGCCCAACGACAGATTGAGCTCATTGAAGACGGCGGCCGGGTTGTTCAAGAGACCCGTCTTTACGATCCTGATGCGGAGCAAACCCGTGCCATGCGGTCAAAAGAAGATGCCCATGACTACCGCTATTTCCCGGACCCCGATCTGCCGCCACTGATCTTAGAGCCGGCATGGATTCAAGAAATTCGATCCCAGATGCCGGAGCTACCCGGTGCGATGCGGTCGCGGCTGACCGAACAATTTGGTCTCTCTGACTATGATGCCTTGATGGTGTCCTCCACACGTGCCACCGCAGATTATTTTTTTCAGACTCTTGATGCGGGCCAATCGCCTGGGGTCGATCCAAAGGCGATTGCCAACTGGATAATGGGTGATGTCGCCTCGAGCCTAAATCGAGATGGCCTGGAGATCGAAGAATGCCGAGTCTCGGCGGTGCAGCTTGCTGGGCTCATTGCGCGAATTGCTGATGGAACAGTCTCGAACAAAATCGGGCGTGAAATTTTTGCAAGCCTCTGGGCCGGGGAGTTCGAATCGGCAGATGCGGTGATTTCCGCAAAAGGCCTGCGACAGATTCAAGATACAGGCCTGATTGCCCGGCTGGTGGATGAGGTCTTGGCCGCTAATCCCAAAATGGTGGAGGAATTCAAAAGCGGCAAAGACAAAGCCTTAAATGCCTTGGTCGGCCAGGTCATGAAAACATCTCAAGGCAAGGCGAATCCCCAGCAGGTGATGGATCTCATCCGATCAAAACTCTAGACCGCTGACTTTTTATGGCCCCCGCCAATCCTTTTCATCAGCATGCCGCTGCTGGCCAGCCGACACCACAACTGCGGGATTTTGGCGGCGGAATTTTCGCACTGGACTCTGGCTATGTACGGGATGAATTTGATGCCGTTCATTTGATTGTCGAACAGGGGCGTGTTGCGGTGATCGATACCGCAACCCAGTATGCAGTTCCCCGAATTCTTGAGGCCCTCCGGGCCCTCGGCCTTGGCCCCGAATCCGTTGACTGGATTTTTCTCACCCATATTCATCTCGATCATGCCGGCGGGGCGGGCGCCTTGCTCGAACACTGCCCAAACGCGAAGGTCACCGTTCACCCCCGCGGCTTTAAGCACCTCGCTGATCCCTCCAAGCTCTGGGCAGCGGTCTGCGATGTCTACGGAACCGAGATGGCAGTACGGGAGTACGGCGGCATGAACCCTATTCCAGTTAATCGACTCATCGAAACGCCAGAGGGTGCGGTGGTTGAGCTCGCAGGCCGCAAGATCGAATTTTGGGATGCGCCAGGCCATGCTCGACATCATGTGTTTATTAGAGATTGCCATACCAACTGTTTTTTCACGGGCGACACCTTTGGGATTTCCTATCGCGATTTTGATACTGCCCAAGGGGCCTATGTTTTCGTGACCTCCTCACCGTCACAATTTGACCCCAAGGAATTTAAGGCCTCGGTTGGCCGGATCGCCGATGCGGCCCCGCCCGCTGTCTATCTGACCCACTATGCGCAGGTCCGAGACGTGGGCCGACATGCCCAGCACCTGATCAAGCAAATCGATGCCTTCTGCGAGATTGCCCTCGCGCACAAAGGGGCAGGATCGGCCCGGGCCGATCGCATTAGAGAAGACCTGGCCCAGCTGATCATCGGTGAGCTCCGAGATCACAGCGTGGCCCTATCGGATGCCGCCTGCCGAGAGGTCCTTGCGCTGGACTTAAAACTCAACAGTGATGGCCTGGTCTGCTGGCTGGACAGTCTAAAATAGCGGCCTCCTGTACTGAAACCTGACCACGGGGATCTCAGATCCCCGCTTTTATTTTTATGCCAAGCCTCCTTCCTGAATCCCATGCATTTGGCTTGCTGCGCCAGCAGCTGGCCAATCGCATCATGATTTTGGATGGGGCTACTGGCACGATGATTCAGCAATACAAGCTGAGTGAAGAGCAATACCGCGGAACTGATCGCCTCGAGCTCTCCGCTGACGTTCGGCAATCGATTCAGTCAGCGATTGCAAAAGGCATTGATCTGAAGGGCAACAATGAACTTCTGTCTTTGACGCGGCCAGCGGTGATCTCTGAAATTCACCAACAATATCTTGCAGCCGGTGCCGATATTGTTGAAACCAATACCTTTGGGGCGACAACGATCGCACAGGAAGATTACCGGCTGCCTGAGTTAGCACGCCTGATGAATCTCGAGTCGGCCCGCTTAGCCCGCGAGGCCTGCGATCAGTTCTCGACCCCAGATCGGCCTCGATTTGTTGCTGGCGCCATCGGGCCAACGCCGCGAACAGCTTCGATTTCTCCGGATGTAAACGATCCGGGAGCACGCAATATCAATTTCGAGCAGCTTCGTCAGGCCTATCAAGAGCAGATTGAAGCCTTGCTGGATGGCGGTGCGGATTTGCTCTTACTTGAAACCATATTCGACACCTTAAACGCCAAGGCAGCACTGTTTGCAATGGAATCTGTTTTTGAGGCCCGTCAGCAGCGTTGGCCCGTTATGATTTCCGGCACCATCACCGACGCTTCTGGCCGAATTCTCTCTGGCCAGACCGTCGAAGCCTTCTGGAATAGCGTCTCGCATGCCCGACCGATCACGATCGGTCTGAACTGCGCCCTCGGTGCAGCGCTGATGCGGCCTTATGTCGAGGAGATTTCAAAGCTTGCAGATACCGCGATTTGTATCTATCCGAATGCAGGCCTACCCAATCCCATGGCACCGACCGGCTTTGATGAGACACCGCCGATCACTTCGGGCTTTTTAAAAGAATTCGCTGATCTCGGCTGGGTGAATATCGTCGGCGGCTGCTGCGGTACGACCCCTGAGCACATCCAAGCAATTGCCGATGCAGTGAAGTCTTATACGCCAAGAAAAATTCCTTCGATAGTGCCTAAGCTTCGGCTTGCTGGCTTGGAGGCCTGCAATATTGACGAGCAATCCTTTTTCGTCAATGTGGGTGAGCGGACCAATGTCACCGGTTCTAAGCAATTTGCTCGCCTCATTTTAGCTGGCGAGTACGAGCAGGCCATCGCGGTGGCCCGTCAGCAGGTTGAAAACGGCGCCCAGGTAATTGATATCAACATGGATGAGGCCATGCTGGATTCCGAGGCAGCCATGGTGCGTTTTCTAAATCTGATTGCCTCGGAGCCGGATATCGCCCGAGTCCCGATCATGATCGACTCCTCAAAGTGGAGCGTAATTGAGGCCGGCCTGCGCTGCGTTCAGGGTAAAGCGATTGTTAACTCAATCTCAATGAAAGAGGGCGAAGCAGAGTTTCTCCGGCAGGCACGGCTCTGTCGACACTACGGTGCGGCAGTCATCGTGATGGCCTTTGATGAGCAGGGCCAGGCCGATAGCCTGCAGCGACGAAAAGATATTTGTGCCCGGGCCTATCGCCTCTTAACTGAAGAAGTTGATTTCCCCCCGCAAGATATTATTTTTGATCCCAATATTTTCGCGATTGCGACGGGCATTGAAGAGCACAATGCGTATGCAATTGACTTTATTGAAGCCACCCGCTGGATTCGACAAAATCTTCCGTACGCCAAAATTTCAGGCGGCGTTTCCAATGTCAGCTTTTCATTTCGTGGTAACGACCCCGCCCGAGAGGCGATTCACACCGTCTTTCTCTACCATGCAGTCAAAGCGGGCATGACCATGGGCATCGTCAATGCGGGGCAGCTCGGTGTCTACGAAGACCTCGCACCGGAATTACGTGAGCGCGTTGAGGACATTGTGCTCAATCGCCGGCCTGATGCCACCGAGCGGATGATTGACTTTGCTGCCACGCTAAAAGGCGAGGGCAGGCGAGAAGAGGCGCAGCTGCAGTGGCGTAGCCTGACAGCCGAGAAGCGTCTTGAGCATGCCCTGGTCCATGGGCTTACCGAATTCATTGTCGAAGATACCGAGGAAGTCAGGCAGCAAGTCGCTGAACGCAGCGGCCGGCCCATCGAGGTCATCGAGGGCCCACTGATGGCGGGCATGAACGTAGTGGGCGATCTGTTCGCTCAGGGAAAAATGTTTTTGCCGCAGGTGGTTAAGTCGGCCCGGGTGATGAAGGCAGCGGTTGCCCATCTTGTGCCCTTTATCGAAGAAGAACAACGGGCCTCAGGCACCACCCAGGCCAAGGGAAAAATCATCATCGCTACCGTAAAGGGGGATGTTCACGATATCGGCAAGAACATCGTATCTGTAGTGCTTCAATGCAATAACTTCGAGGTCGTGAACCTCGGAGTCATGGTGCCGGCCCAGCAGATCCTGCAGGCCGCACGAGATCACGATGCCGACATCATCGGCTTATCCGGTCTGATCACCCCTTCCCTAGAGGAAATGTCGTACGTCGCAAAAGAAATGGAGCGTGACGACTGGTGCCGCTGCAAACAGATTCCTCTGCTGATTGGTGGCGCGACCACATCCCGTATCCACACTGCAGTAAAAATTGCACCGAATTATTCGGGGCCAGTCATCTGGGTGCCCGATGCAAGCCGTTCAGTGCCGGTCGCCCAGTCGCTCACCAGCGATGCTGCCCAAAAAGGCGCTTATCTCGGCGAACTAATGCGGGACTATCAAAAACTGCGTGAGCGGCATGCGGCTAAAACCGCCACGCCCCTGCTCACCCTGGAGCAGGCACGGGCCAATTCACCTCGCATCGATTTCGCAGCCAATCCGCCCCCTGCGCCAAAAGCGCTTGGTCGACGCATTTTGAAGGCCTACGACCTACATGAATTGGTGGAGACTATTGACTGGACTCCGTTTTTTCAGACCTGGGATCTTGCAGGATCCTTTCCAGCCATTCTTGATGATGCAGTGGTCGGGGCACAGGCCCGCCAGGTATACGCCGACGGCAAGGCAATGCTGGATAAATTGCTGTCGCAACGAAAACTTAGCGCCAATGGGGTGTTCGGACTGTTTGCAGCACAGCGTACCGGGCCAGAGGACATCACGCTCTATGCTGATAACAAGCGGCAGCACCCGATCCTGACCTGGATTGGACTTCGCCAGCAGACCCAAAAACCCGGCGGTGAATTCAATAAGAGCTTGGCAGATTATGTCGCCGACAAATCAAGCGCAATTGCAGACTATCTTGGCTGCTTTGCGGTTTGCATTCAAGGTGCCGATCAGCTGGCCAAGGACTATGAGTCCCAAGGTGATGATTACAACGCGATTCTGGTCAAGGCAATTGCGGACCGACTCGCGGAGTCGTTTGCAGAGCGTCTGCACCAGCGAATCCGCACTGAATTCTGGGGCTACACCCCAGATGAGCAGCTGAGTAACGAAGACTTGATTGCCGAAAAGTATCAGGGGATTCGTCCAGCCCCGGGCTACCCATCGTGCCCTGATCACACCGTAAAGACAGCGCTATTTCAGGCGCTTGGGGCCCATGAAATCGGCATGGCACTTACTGAGAATCTTGCCATGATGCCCGCTTCAGCCGTATCAGGTTTTTATTTTTGGCATCCGCAATCGCAGTACTTCAATCTCGGCACAATCGGTGAAGATCAACTCAAAGATTATGCGCAGCGGTCCGAGATTAAAGAAGATGTCGCTCGCGCACGACTCGCTCCGGCCCTCGGTTTTTAGTCGACCGACAGCGCCAGAGCCCTTAGACTCCCCAGACCACCGGGACTTTCTTTTTCTCTGCCGCGGTCAGCATCTCCAATAAGGGGAAGGCCCGTTGTGACAGGCCAATCGGCAGTTCTTGTGCGGCCGTTAGGCCCTCACGCACTGATTCGTCATGCTGATTTAATCGCGATTGATCCTGCTTGCGGGACTGGTCAATCGCCGCTGCCAGACGGCTGCGGACCTCCGGAATCTGAGCCTCGGTAAAAATTCCTTTGACAGAAAACTCCTGGCCAATCGCCGCAAAGACCATCTTCATTACTGGCTCAGTCATGAAAAAGCCGCCTGCCGCTTTACTTCGAAATTCGATGATCACGCTAAACTGCTCCCAACAATGAGACAGATGATTTTAGTGCGTCGCTGCTTAATCAGCGTGATCCTCGTGTGCATATTGGGGATTATTTACGGATGCAGCCCCCGGATGGATTGGCGCGAAGTCCGACTGGAGGCGATCAGCGGATCAGCCCTATTTCCGGGCAAGCCCGTTGAGGTCAGCCGCACGCTGCAACTGGGGGATGCCCAAAACGTCGTCACTTTAACGCTACGCTCGGCCAGGATCGATAGCACAGTTTTCGCAGTAGGCTGGGTGCTCGATGCAGGGCTTGACACACGAGAAAAGCTCGAGGCTGCGATGCTTGCGAATATCAGTGCCGAGGTTTCCATGATCTCGCGTCAGGCGATTCAGCAAAGCGATCGTGTCATTCACGAAGTCGCCGCTAGCGGCGAGATGCGTCTGCGGCCCGATTCAGCGCGCGTGCCTGCACGGCTATGGATGCGGAGCCTGACAATTAACCGTGCAGTCTCGGGGCAGTCGGAGGCCCGACAAGTCATTGAGGTCATTGCTGCCGGCCCAGCCCACGAGCTCAAAGAAGAAGATGCGCGGCTTTTCATTGAATCCCTAAAGCTCTCGCAATAGTCGATGAATTCAGCGCGATAATCCCCCATGCCTTCGTCAGACCCAAGAGCGCCGCAGTTTGCCGCTGTATTTCTTCCGTTTGCGGCTGCGTACTTTCTTTCTTATGTTATGCGCTCCGTCAATGCAGTGCTCTCCGAGCCATTGACAGAGGAATTCAACCTGACCGCATCTCAGCTCGGACTGCTGTCGAGCAGCTATTTTTTAGCTTTTGCAATCATGCAAATTCCGCTTGGCGCGCTGCTGGATCGACACAGCCCCCGACGTGTGGAGATTGTGCTGCTGATGTTTGCGATTGGTGGCTGCGTATTAAGCAGCCTGGCCGAGGGATTTTTCGCGCTGTGGCTCGGCCGGGCCATGATTGGTATCGGTGTCTCGGCCTGCCTCATGGCTGCCTACACCAGCTATCGCCTTTGCTTTCCCGCCGATCGTCAGGCCAGCCTCGCTTCGCTCATGCTCATGGTCGGCTCCTTTGGAGGGCTTGCCGCAACGCTACCAGTGGAATTACTTTTGCCGGCACTCGGATGGCGGGGAATATTCGTTCTAACGGCCTGTCTTTTTTTGCTATCGGTCGCTGGCCTGACCTGGCTTTTACCCAATGTTGCCGCGCCGTGCGCATCGCGCGAGCCATATTGGCGCTACACAATCGCAGGGGCAAAGACCGTTTTTGCACACCAACAGGTAAAACGACTTATTCCGATCTGCATCTTTACGCACGGAGGCTTTTTGGCCGTGCAGAGCCTCTGGATGGGCCCGTGGCTTCGAACGGTTGAAGGCCAACCAGCGACCGAGGCCGCAACAACGCTCTTGGTGCTCGGCATTACCGTGATGCTGTCGCATCTTGCGATGAGCTGGCTTGGACTAAGGCTCAATCGTTGGCAGCTTTCAATTGATCGCATCTTAGTTACGGGCTGCCTATTGATGCTGGTCTTTACGACTGCAGCAATTACCAGACTCTGGAATAACCCCTTGTTGGCATGGTCACTTGTTTTTGTGACGACTTCGGTGAGCGGCCTAATCTATGCAAAGACTAGCCTTGCCTTCCCGATCGAAATGGGCGGACGGGCCAATACTGGAATCAACTTCGTGGTCTTTGCAGGCGCATTCGGGATGCAGTGGGGCCTGGGCTTAATTACCGATCTTGCAATATCGGTCGGCCAAAGCGAGGCCGGCGCCTTACGGACAGCCTTCATCAGCTGGGCGTTTATGCAGGCTGTTGCGTTGATCTGGCTGGTTCGAAATCCTGAGCCTCAGCCACCACGTCAGCAGCACGCCGCAACTCAATAGCTTCAGCGATCTGCGGGATCTTGATCTGATCCTCGCCATCGATATCCGCAATCGTTCGGGCAACGCGAATCACACGATGCCATGACCTTGCGCTCCAGCCCCAACGGGCCGCAGCCTGCATCAGGAGCTGCTTAGCCTGGGGGTCACATTCGGCCTGAATCTGAAGTGCCTGAACACCAAGCCGTGAATTCAGGCATGCCTGCCGTCTCAGCTGCCAGCTGCGCGCCTGCTCGACTCGATCCCGCAATGTCTCGCTGGATGATTCTTGTGTGGGCGTCGCATCCAGCCCGGCCAGCTGCTGAGCAGTGGGGGATTCCATCGTAACTGCCATGTCAAAGCGATCCATCAAAGGGCCCGATAGCCGTGATCGATAACGCAGAATTCGATCTGGGCTACAGCGGCAGATTTTTTTAGCATGACGAACTCCAAAATAGCCGCAGGGGCATGGATTCATCGCAGCAATCAGCATAAAGTTCGCCGGAAAACAGACGCGATCGCGAACTCGCGCGATCTCCACCGCATGTCGCTCGAGCGGCTCGCGTAAGGACTCCAGCGCATCACGCGGAAACTCCGGTAGCTCATCAAGAAAGAGTACGCCATGATGGGCAAGCGAGATCTCTCCAGGCCGCAGGGGCTGGCCGCCGCCGATTAATGCGCGCGACGATGCACTGTGATGTGGCGACCGATAAGGCGGACGCTGCCACCGCTGCAAATCGATAGCCCCAAGTAGGCTCTGAATCGCAGCAAGCTCACAGGCCTGTGCATGGCTTAGGCCCGGCAGGAGTGCTGCGATCCGGGCTGCAATCATCGACTTTCCAACACCGGGTGGCCCCATCATCAGTAGATTGTGTGCGCCGGCGGCAGCGATGATCGCGGCGCGCTTGGCTAATGATTGGCCGCGAATTTCAGACCAATCCATGGCCGGCCCTGTCGCAGCAGATTCCGCTGGCATTGGCTTGCAGCCCATCAGTAGTGTTTGTAGAACAAGATGTGCGGCAACTTCGCGCAGGCTGGATGCAAACGCCAACCGTACTGAGCCAATGGCAGAGATCTCTGTCTGATTGGCCAAAGGAAGAATCAGCCTACTCTCGGCCGACGGCTCATGAAGAAACCCAGCGGCCATCGCAAAAGCGCCGCGAATGGGCAAAAGACCTCCTGTTAACGAGAGCTCGCCTACAAAAATCAGTTGTGATAAGCGCGAAGACAGATAGGCTGACTGAATCTGGCCACTTGCAATGAGTATTCCGATCGCGATGGCCAAATCAAAACGGCCGGAGTCCTTTGGCAGATCTGCAGGTGCCAAATTGACCGTGATGCGCCTTGAGGGAAACTCGAAACCTGAATTCAGTATTGCCGAACGAACCCGTTCTTTTGCTTCGCGTACCGCAGTGTCGGGAAGCCCAACAATTGAAAATTGCGGCAATCCGTTGGAGAGGTCAGTCTCTACCGATACTGGGAGCGGAGTAAGGGCTGCAATGGCACGCGACTGGACAATGGAAAACGACATCCGGCCCATTGTTCCGGGTTCGGAGGCCTGACAAAACTAGCGGGTGGAATTAGCTCTTTTTCTCTAGACGAAGCTTCTGGGCCTCGAGCTCTACGACGCGACGCTCTAAGGCCGCCATCTTCTCGAGGGCCTTGGTCAACATCTGCTGCTGCAATTCAAAATCCTCGCGGGTCACAAGATCCATCTTGGCCATCGCGGCTGAGAGGGCGGTCTTCATATGGCCCTCAATTTCCGTTGCGGGCGAAGTGCGCATTAGGTCAGAGACCTTTGCCTGGAGATCCGCAAAGGCCTTTGGCATCGGCGGAAAGGGTGGGAAGGGCGGCTTAGACATGGACCCAATCTATCACGCAGATGCCAGCCCAGATTTAGCAGACCAATGCCAACACGCACTGTTTTAGAGATTAATTTGCACAAATATGGTGCAACGAGATGCTGCTAGCCTGTAGAAAGTGCAAAAAACCTCGGTTTTTAAGGGAAAACCCGGTGATTTTTGCCTGGCACGGGTTTCGCTAACTCCTTAGGCGGTCTCTCCCGATCGAATTCTTATTAGGAGCTCAAAAATGAAGAAGGCTATCCTCGCACTCTCCCTGGCGTCGCTCTCAGTCCCCGCTCTGGCGCAAGGCAAAAAACCGGAACCGGAGATTTCTTTAACTGGAAATTTCGCACTGGTTTCGGACTATCGCTTTAGAGGGATTTCTCAGACCGACAAGAAGCCGGCTACCCAAGGCGGCTTTGACATCGCTACCAAGGCAGGCGCGTACGCCGGCATTTGGACATCTAACGTATCGCAATGGACTGCGACCGGCGCAAGTCAGGAGGTCGACCTCTACGGGGGCTATAAGGCCGCTCTGCCGATGGATATTGGGCTTGACGTGGGTTACATCGCTTATCAGTACCCCGGAAACTCCGCAAACCCAAAGAACAACACCCGCGAGTTTTACGTAGGCTTGGCCAAGGGCCCGATCACGTACAAGGCCTACCAGACTTCGGGCAACTGGTTTGGACTGGCCAACTCAAAAGGTTCGCTTTATCACGACTTGACGCTCTCTTACGGACTCACAGACGCGGTGACACTGGTGGGCCATGTCGGTCGCCAGACCCTTCGCAATCGTGCCGAGGACTATCTCGACTATCGGGTAGGTCTGACCTATGACCTTGGCGATGGCTTATCGGCCGGACTGGCGTTTACGCGTGTGAACTTCAAATCAGAGCGGGCTGGTGCGGCCTGGTTTACAAATTCCGCCGGAAAGTCGCTCTACGGCAACGGAACCGTTCTGTCTGTTACCAAAACCTTCTAAGCCCGCCTTCATGATTCCCGGGGCTCAGCAAATCATCGCGGCCCCTATTTAACCTAGAGGACAACATGAAACTCATCACTGCAATCATCAAGCCGTTTAAGCTCGACGAGGTGCGTGAGGCCCTATCCGCGATCGGCGTACAGGGCATCACGGTCACCGAAGTCAAAGGCTTTGGTCGGCAAAAGGGCCACACCGAGCTCTATCGTGGCGCGGAGTATGTGGTCGACTTTCTACCAAAAGTCAAAGTCGAGGCCGCTGTCTCGGAAGATCTTCTCGAGCGTGCCATCGAGGCCATTGAGGGCGCTGCCCGCACCGGCAAGATCGGCGACGGAAAGATCTTCGTCTACGACCTTCAACAAGTGATCCGCATCCGAACCGGCGAGACCGGCAAAGAGGCGCTCTGATTCACATCATTATTTCTACGTGAGGCGAAAATGAAATCCTTCTACTCTCTTATCGCGCGCTTAGCCAAGCCGCTGCTGGCGGTCCTTGGCACCGCTGGCCTTGCGTCGCTGGCTTTCGCTGCAGACGCGCCTGCGGCACCTCCGCCCCCAGTCCCCAACAAAGGGGATACGGCCTTTATGATGCTGTCAACCGTGCTCGTGTTATCGATGATCGTTCCCGGCCTTGCGCTCTTTTACGGTGGCCTGGTGCGCTCCAAAAACATGCTGTCAGTGCTGATGCAAGTCATGGTGGGTGCTGCCCTGATTTTTGTTCTTTGGGCAATTTACGGCTACTCCCTGGCCTTTACTGGTGGCAGCCCCTTTGTCGGCGGCTTTGATAAAGCATTTTTAGCTGGCATTACGGGTGACTCAGTTGCGGCAACGTTTAGCAAAGGCGTCGTCATTCCTGAGCTGATGTTTGTGGCCTTCCAAGGCACGTTTGCTGCCATCACTTGTGCGCTGATTGTTGGTGCGTTCGCTGAGCGGATGAAGTTTGCGGCAGTACTGATGTTCCTGGTGCTCTGGTTTACGTTTGCCTACATTCCTACCGCACACATGGTCTGGTACTGGGATGGCCCTGACGCCATTACCGATGCGAAGTCGTTAGAGGCTGTGATTGCTGCAGCAGGAGCTCTCTGGGCAAAAGGCGCACTCGACTTCGCTGGCGGTACAGTGGTCCACATTAATGCTGGAGTTGCTGGCCTGGTTGCAGCCTATATGGTGGGCAAGCGTACCGGCTACGGCAAAGAGCCAATGCCACCGCACAATCTCACCTTGACCATGGTGGGTGCTGCCATGCTGTGGGTGGGCTGGTTTGGATTTAACGCCGGCTCAAACCTCGAGGCGACCGGAACTGCGGCACTCGCCGTGACCAACACGCTGTTTGCCACCGCTGCTGCGATCGTTGCGTGGACGCTTGGCGAAGCAATCTTCCGCGATAAGCCTTCGATGCTCGGTGCTGCCTCAGGTGCGGTTGCTGGCCTGGTAGCGATCACGCCCGCCGCTGGTTTTGTCGGGATCATCGGTGCGTTGATCATAGGCCTGACTGCTGGATTCTTATGCCTCTGGGGTGTAACGGGCCTGAAGCGGATCCTCAAAGCAGATGACTCTCTGGATGTGTTTGGCGTGCATGGCGTTGGCGGCATCATTGGTGCGCTGCTAACCGGCGTATTTGCTGCGCCCTCGCTGGGCGGAACCGGAATCTTCGATTACGTTGCCAATAAGGTCGGCGAGGAATACTCGATCAGCAGCCAGCTGCTGATTCAGGCCGAGGCAGTGATTACGACGATTGTGCTGTCAGCAGTGGTCTCGGTTATTGCCCTGCTGATCGTGAAGATGATTGTTGGCCTCCGGGTGCCCGAAGAGTCTGAGCGCGAGGGCTTGGACACCACCTCCCACGGCGAAAAAGCGTACTACCTGTAATTGTTCTCCTCGCTGTAACTCAAGCCCGCCCTCTGGGGCGGGCTTTTTTTTGAAACAAAGGTTTCACCATGGGCGGGCTAAAATGCCCAACTATGGTGCCTTACAGTCTTCATCGCCCGGACGGGGGCGGACCCCTTGCCGCTTTAGAGCGTCAGATTCTTCAGGCCAGCGCTGAGATCGAGCACTGGTTTCGCTCGCAATGGCTCTCGCATACGCCACCGTTTTACGCCTCAGTCGACATCCGAAATGCGGGCTTTAAGCTCTCTGTAGTCGATACCAATCTTTTTCCGGGGGGCTTTAATAACCTTGCTGAAAACGCCCTGCTGCTGACCGTGCAGGCGATGAGCGCAGCGGTTGAGCGGCGCTGCCCAGATGTCCGTCGATTTCTTCTGATCCCAGAAAGCCACACTCGCAATACCTACTACCTGACCAATGTGGCCCGACTTGCGGCCCTACTTAAACAGTCCGGCCTTGAGGTTCGGATCGGCACGCTGATTCCTGAAATTGCACAGCCCACACCGATTGCGCTGCCCGATGGCGCGCAGCTGCTGCTTGAGCCTCTAGAGCGCCGCGGAGATCGGCTGGGTGTAAAGGGCTTTGATCCCTGTGCAATTCTGCTCAATAACGATCTCTCAGCCGGGATTCCCGCAGGCCTTCAGGGCATTAAAGGCCAACACATCATTCCGCCGCTGAATGCGGGCTGGTCAGTGCGACGCAAAAGCCAGCATTTTTCGGCGTACTCGACTGTGGTAAAGCAATTCGCCGAGCGCTTACAGATCGACCCCTGGGTGCTGGATCCGTTTTATGCCACCTGCTCAGAGGTCGACTTTCAGGCCCGCGAGGGTGAGTCTTGCTTGGCCGACAATATTTCGATGCTGCTGGAGAAAATCCGCATCAAATACCGCGAGCTCGGAGTCCAACAGACCCCCTATGTGGTGGTCAAGGCCGATGCTGGCACCTATGGCATGGGCATCATGATGGTCAAAGACGCCCAGGAAATCATCAACCTCAATCGTAAGCAGCGCAACAAGATGGCAGTGATCAAAGAAGGCCTGTCAGTCTCCGATGTGCTGATTCAGGAGGGCGTGCCCACCGTTGAAGCGGTTGATGGGGCAGTCGCAGAGCCCGTGGTCTATATGGTGGATCGCTATGTGGTGGGCGGTTTTTATCGGATTCACGCAGAGCGTGGTCCAGATGAGAACCTAAACGCCCCGGGCATGAAATTTGTGCCGCTACCGTTTGATGAGAGCTGCATGCAGCCAGATCAGGCTATTCATCCCGATGCGGCACCCAATCGTTATTACGTTTACGGCGTCATTGCCCGTCTGGCACTATTAGCGGCATCCTTGGAACTCGAGCAGGCTCGGCCATGACCCGCAGTGTGCTGTTTGTCTGTGACCCACTGGGTGGGTTTAAGACCTATAAAGATACGACCTTTGCCATGATGCGAGAGTGTCAACGGCAAGGCATTGAGATCCACACCGCTGAATTGCATGAGCTGCGGGCCCGCACCGATCACGATGGTAGCCGGCTTGAGGTTTTTGCCCACCAGATTCGCATCGATCAGCCCGAGGCGCCGATGTGGTGGATCGAAGACACCGCGCAATGGAGGCCCGCAAATCAGTTTGATCTAATTCTGATGCGTAAAGATCCACCATTTGACTCGCGCTATCTTGCGGCCACGCAGCAGCTGGAAATCGCGCAACGCGAGGGTGTGCGTGTGCTGAATTGTCCGCAGGCCTTACGAAATCACGGCGAGAAAATAGCGGCCCTTGAATTTCCAGAGCTTACGCCAGAGACGCTGATCTCAGCAGATCTCAGGGCCCTACGAGACTTTGCGATTCATTATCAAAAAATTGTCGTCAAGCCTCTGGATGCGATGGGCGGAATCGGTGTTTTTGTATTGGAAGCGGATGACCCCAATCTTCCGTCTGCAATTGAACTCCTCACCGATCATGGCGAAAAGCAAATTGTAATTCAGCGCTATTTGCCGGCAATCTCGCTGGGGGATAAACGCATCATTGTGATCAATGGTAGGCCCGTAGAGTCCGCTCTAGCAAGAATTCCTCCTGCCGGCCAGTCCCGTGGAAACCTCGCCGCGGGTGGCAAGGGCGTAGTCACAGGACTTTCCACACGCGACCGGGAAATCGCACAAACGGTAGGTGAAGCCCTTGCGCCCCGGGGCCTTATGCTGCTGGGTCTTGATGTGATTGGCGAGCACCTCACCGAAATTAATGTCACCAGCCCGACAGGATTTCAGGAAATCCAGTCCCAGTCCGGGATCGATGTTGCACGCATCTTTATCGAAACGGCACTTGAATCATGACCGCCTTGATTCTGATTTGTCACGCGCCCTTAGGCCATGCCCTTCATGCCGTCGCCTGCCACGCTTTTGGCCGGTATATAGCAGAGGTAGTCGTTGCGGATATTGCTGCGAACTCTTCACTCGATGACGCCGTTGCGACAATTGAAACCACATGGAAACAGGAGGGCTGCCCGCAGCAGGTTGTCTTACTGGGTGATATTTTGGGGGCCACGCCTTGTAACGCAGCCTGTGCCTGGCTTAGCCTACATCCTGAAATTCATGCCCGTGGGCTTACGGGTGTAAGCGTTCCGATGATGCTCAAGGCCTTTACGTATCGCGAACTTTCTCCAGAAGAGCTGGTTGAAAAGCTCGCCGATACAGTCTCGCCTTCTTGCGCGCCCTTAGCGCCTGCCACTTAAGGACTCCGATGCCCAAGCAGACGGTTCCTGTTATCAATACGCTTGGCCTGCATCTGAGGGCTTCTTCGAAGCTGAGCCAGATGGCGACACGCTTTCCTTGCGAGGTCTGGCTATCTCGCAATGGCAAGCGTGTTAACGCAAAAAGCGTTCTGGGCGTAACCATGCTGGCTGCCGGAAAGGGCACCGAAGTAGAAATTGAAACGACCGGCGAGCAAGAAGCAGAGGCGTTACAAGCGCTGATTGATCTTTTTGCCTCTCGATTCGGAGAGGAATCCTAGGCATGGCGTTTTCGGTCTCCGGGATTTCAGTCGGGCGGGGCATTGCAATTGGCCGAGCCTGGGTGCTTGCACCCGCATCACTGGATGTGCCACGTCGCGCAATCGAGGCAGGCCAGGTCTATGCTGAAGTAGAACGCCTCTACGCCGCTGTTCGGGCAGTCGATGATGAATTTGAAAAAATGCGTCATGACTTGGGCAATGAGGTCGCTGCAGAGCTACGGGCCTTCCTAGATCTACAGGCCATAGTCTTACATGACCCAATGCTGATTGAGGCCACACGGGATCGAATTCTGGCCGAACAGTGCAATGCTGAATGGGCCCTTGTGCAGCAATATGAGCAGGTGGCAGAACAGTTTGATGCAATTGAAGATGCCTATCTGCGCGAGCGTAGGGCAGATGTTCGGCAAATTGTCGAACGCATTCTCAAGGCAATGCGCCATCCTGAAGGTGGCGCTCGAATTAGCCTTCCGCAACCCGCCACAACTGAGTCTGGCCCGCATGCTGAATTGCCATGGATTCTTGTCGCCCATGACATTGCACCGGCCGATATGCTGCTACTGAAGCAACACTCCTTCGCCGGGTTCGCAACCGACACGGGCAGCCCAACATCGCATACCGCAATTCTTGCCCGAAGTCTTGGCCTGCCTGCAGTGGTTGGGCTCCAGACCCTGTATGGATTAATTCAGCAAGGCGAGCCCATCATTATCGATGCGGAAGCCGGGGTAGTCCTTGGCAGCATCGATGCGCCGATTCGCAGCATCTATGAGGTCCGACAAGCCGAGCAGGCCGTCGCCCGCAGCCGCCTAACGCGACTTAAAAATGTGGCTGCACAGACCCTTGACGGCCAGGCGGTCAGTCTCTTTGCAAACCTAGATCTACCCTCTGATGCATCCCACGCTATGGAGGCGGGCTGTCAGGGCGTGGGCCTTTTCCGTAGCGAATTTTTGTATATGAATCGCGAGGACCCGCCCTCAGAAGAAGAGCAGTACGAAGCCTATCGGAGCGTTGTGGCCGCACTCAGAGGCAGGCCAGTCACAATTCGGACGCTTGACTCAGGGGCCGATAAAGATGTGCCCAGCGTTTCGGCCAATCGGAATCCGCCTTCAAATCCTGCGCTTGCCTTGCGTGCGATCCGGCTGTGTCTGGCTGAGCCGGAACTTTTTATGACTCAGCTACGGGCGATTCTCAGGGCCTCGGCCCACGGCCCGGTCAAGCTTCTGATTCCTCTCATCAGCGGGCCACAAGAGATGATCGCGGCGAGAAAAATGGTCGGGGCGGCAATGGCTCAGCTGAAAACCCGCCGTCAGGCCTTCGATGAAGCCATCGCAATTGGAGCAATGATTGAAGTACCGGCGGCGGCTCTGGCGATTGATGGGCTTTTGCCGGTGCTGGATTTTGCCTCTTTAGGCACAAACGATTTGATTCAATACACGCTTGCCATTGATCGGGCTGATGGCGATGTGGCCCATTTATACAATCCGCTGCACCCGGCGGTGCTGCGCTTAGTTGCCGATGTGATTAAGGCCTGCAATCGGCGCGGCAAGCCCGTTTCGGTCTGTGGCGAGATGGCAGGAGATCCCGAGCTTACGCGGCTGCTGCTGGGCTTTGGCCTGCGTGAATTCTCAATGCATCCAGCCCAAGTCTTGCTCATCAAACAAGAAATCCTTCGGTCTAGCACCGCTGACTGCAGCAAACAGTCATCGCGAATTCTTCGGCAAGGCGACCCCTCAAAGCTGACGGCCGCCCTGGCGAGATGGAATCAAGACCGCGACCACATCTCCGGCTGAATCCAGCCCTCGCGCAAGGCTACAAGTGTTGCCTGGGTTCGGTTTCGAACGCGCAAGGCCCGAAAAATTGCGCTGATGTGGACTTTTGCGGTCCCCTCGGAGATTCCAAGCTCGGTGCAAATTTTTTTCGTTGGTTTACCCTCCACTAAACAGAAGAGAACTTCTTGCTGACGCGGGGTAATCGCTGCAGTGGGCCCCGGCTGCTCAGGCTCAAGCTTGCGGTAAGGCTGCAACGGGGCTTCTTTAATCAGCAGCGAGGTCGGGGGTAAAAAACGCTGCTCCAGGCTTAGACGCTTTGTCACTCTTGGCTCTCCCTATAAAGACAATCAATCTGTCTGAGCCAGTATCCCAATGGGTCCTGCCGAAAACCTCAACAAATGCGAAATCTGCGAGCACGCGGCTCGGGGCTTGGCCAGACTTTGTGTCAAAGTGTCACGAAATTGACATCCGCCTACCCGGATGGATACCTTTTGCGCCTTACGTCAAAATTCCACATGGCAATCAATTCTCAGCAGGCAGGGTCAGTCGGGCCCATCACGCCACAGACCGCCGACTTCTCCGAGCCGCTAACGCTCAAAAGCGGCCAGTCGTTTGGCCCCTACCAGCTGGTCTACGAGACCTATGGGCAGCTCAATGCCTCACGCAGTAATGCAGTACTCATTTGTCATGCCTTGAATGCCTCCCATCATGTTGCGGGCAGCCGGCCCGATGATCCGCAGGCCTTGGGCTGGTGGGACAACATGGTGGGACCGGGCAAGCCTGTGGATACAAACCGTTTTTTCGTTATAGGCGTAAATAATCTTGGCTCTTGCTTCGGCTCTACGGGCCCAGCCTCGATTAATCCTGTAACGGGCCAGCCCTACGGCGCTGATTTCCCGGTTGTCACGGTTGAAGACTGGGTCGATGCCCAGGCCCGGCTCGCGGACCGGCTGAAGATTGAGCAATTCGCCGCCGTGATGGGCGGGAGTCTCGGTGGCATGCAGGCCATGCAGTGGTCGATTGCCTATCCCGATCGGCTTCGGCATGCAGTCATCATCGCTTCTACCGCAAGACTATCGGCACAAAACATCGCATTCAATGAAGTTGCGCGGCGGGCGATAGTGAGTGATCCAGAATTTCACGGTGGCCACTATTACGCCAAAAATACAGTGCCCAAGACCGGCTTATCGGTAGCCCGGATGATCGGCCACATCACCTACTTATCCGATGATGATATGGCTGAAAAATTTGGCCGACAGCTACGTGGCGCTGACGACTATCGTTTTGGCTTTGATGTGGAGTTTGAGATCGAGTCTTATCTACGCTATCAGGGAGAGAAGTTTTCGACTTATTTCGATGCAAATACCTATTTACTGATTACGCGGGCGCTCGATTATTTTGATCCTGCCAAGGCTTTTTCAGGCAATCTCTCTGAGGCGCTGGCCGGCATCCGATGCAGCAATCTGCTTATTTCATTTACTACGGATTGGCGATTTCCGCCGGAGCGCTCTCGAGAAATGGTTGAGGCGCTGCTTGCGCAACGTAAATCAGTCAGCTATGCCGAAATTGATGCGCCCCATGGACATGATGCCTTTTTAATGAGTGATCCCCGCTATCACCATTTGGTTGCAGCCTACTTTGATCGCATCGGCCAGGAGTCGGGCGTATGACAGCTATTCCTCACCGTAGCGGAGAATCCCTACGCAGCGATCTTGCGCAGATCGCCAAATGGGTCGCTCCTCGCACGCGGGTGCTGGATCTGGGCTGCGGCGATGGCACACTGCTGCATTGGCTGGCCGCCCACCAGTCCTGCGAGACACTGGGCGTTGAGATCACCGACGAGAATGTGTTGGCCTGCGTGAAACGTGGGGTGAATGTCATTCAGGCGGATATTGACCAAGGGCTTGCGATGTTTGCCCAGGACCGTTTTGATGCGGTGGTGCTTTCACAGGCCCTGCAGGCGACACGCGAGACGGAGCGAGTGCTACGAGAAATCGGCGAAATAGGCCGCGAGTGTTTGGTTAGCATTCCGAATTTTGGCCACTGGTCCCATATCACCTCGCTGCTTTCAGGCCATATGCCCGTTAACAAGCGGCTGCCGTATGCCTGGTATGACACACCCAATTTCCACTTCGCTACCGCCCGGGATTTTGAAGAGCTCCTGATACGGCTAGGCTTTGAGATTCTGGATCGCGCTTTTCTTGATGATGATAAGGCGATCCAGTGGCTACCGAACCTGAGAAGCACGCTGGCGGTGTACCGTTTTCGTAAAAAATCGTTTTAAGTTGAGATTACGGTAATCTCTCGCCCGAAGGGCCGAGAACTGCTGGCCCCGCCTGAAACTCATCTCGATTAGGAAAACTAATTATGGCCATCAAGACTATCGGCGTTATTGGCGCCGGAACCATGGGCAACGGCATTGCCCAGGCCTTTGCCGCAAAGGGCTATGACGTTGTGATGCAAGACATTGCGGAGCCAGCGCTCGCGAAAGGCCTGGCAGCCGTGTCAGGCTCAATGGATCGGCTTATCAAAAAAGGAATGCTGACCGAGGATGCCAAAAAAGCGACCTTATCTCGTATTTGTACCACCACCAAAGCTGAAGACCTAGCTTCCGCAGATCTTTTGATCGAAGCGGCTACCGAAAATGAGTCCGTAAAAATTAAGATTCTTCAGGCCGTCGAAAAAGTGCTGCGGCCGGAGACAATTATCGCAACAAATACTTCCTCACTCTCGATTACTCGGCTAGCAGCTGCAACCCAGCGGCCCGGACTCTTTGTGGGCATGCATTTTTTCAATCCCGTGCCAATGATGGCCCTCGTCGAAATCATTCGGGGCCTTCAGACCTCGGAGTCAACCGTCACCGCTGTCACGGCGCTTGCTACAGCAGTTGGAAAAACGCCCATCGGAGTCAAAAATAGCGCTGGATTTGTCGTCAATCGAATTCTCTGCCCGATGATCAATGAGGCTATTTTTGTTTATGCAGAAGGCCTCGCCTCGGCGGCTGAGGTTGATGAGGGCATGAAGCTTGGCTGCAATCATCCGATCGGCCCGCTAGCCTTAGCGGATCTGATCGGTCTTGACGTGCTACTGGCGGTAATGGAAGTGCTCTACAGCAACTTCGAGGATCCGAAATATCGCGCTGCCCCGTTACTAAAAGAGATGGTCGACGCAGGCTATCTTGGCCGAAAATCAGGCCGGGGCTTCTACAGCTATTAACCCTTGAAACAAGATGTTTTAAGGTCTGCTGTTCCTCCGCTTGGCTTGGCCCTGCTGATGTGGGGCCTGGCTGCCGCCTTCTATCTATTCGGATTTTTTCAGCGGGTCACGCCCGCCGCATTGGCCCAAGACCTCGCCCAGGAGCTTGCGCCCACCGCAACCGCTTTGGGCTGGCTATCCGCAACCTACTTTTATTGCTATGCCGTTATGCAACTGCCTGCAGGCCTTCTCGCAGATCGCTTTGGCCCACGCCGGCTCTTTATTGCGGCCACAGCAGCCGCAGCAGCCGGAACACTCTTATTTGCATGGGCCGAAACCTTCGCTGTTGCTGCTGTCGGCCGCGGCATTATTGGGGCCGCAGCCGCGGTCGGCTGGATTGGCATGCTAAAACTTGCTGCACACTGGTTCTCGCCGCAAAAGTTTGCCTCTATTTCTGGATTGTCACTGACTGTCGGTACGGTAGGGGCGGTGTTGGCAGGGTTTCCCTTGCGGCTTTTATCGGACGATTATGGATGGCGAAACGTAGTCGCAGGGACCGCTGCATTTGCGGCAGTTCTGCTCATCGTAATGATTTTTATACTCCGCGACGATCCTGCCGATCGGGGTTATCGAAGCTGGGCGCCAGCCCCTGAGACCGACGATGCGCTCGCTGAGAGCTCCTCGTGGGAGTCTCTTCGCGCCCTCGCCCAAAAAGATCTCGCATTGCTCTGCCTTGGGCAAACAGCGGTTACCGGAAGCGTTGTCATGATGGCTGGGCTCTGGGGCGTACCTTTTTTAACGACTCTTTTTGAGATCAGCGGCCGCACTGCGGTCGCGCTCACCTCGCTCATCCCCGTCGGTTTTGCAGCGGGAAGTCTCGTGTTTGGGCCCTGGTCTGATCGAATCGGTAGGCGCAAACAACCGCTTATCGTCGGAACCCTTGGGGTTTTTGCAGGTTTCGTTTTACTCACCAGCGGCATCACGTTTTCCTCCCTCTGGGTCACCGCACTGCTTCTTTTTGCAATTGGAATTAGCTCCGGCTCGATGGTGGTCGCGTTCGCTTACGGAAAAGATCTCGTCGGTGGCCATCGCACTGCTACCACCACCGCACTCGTTAATCTGTCTGTGACTCTTGGCTCACTAGGGTTACAGCCACTTTTCGGATTCATTCTGGACTGGCGATGGGACGGACAACTCGTAAATGGCGTACGGCACTATGACGCCAACGCATTTCAGTGGGGATTTGCCGTCACCGCCCTATGGCTCGGACTCACCACGATTGCCCAATGGAAAACTCGAGAGGCAGTCAGTCCCGCCAAAACGCTGGGATCAGCATCACCAAAAGGGTGAGTAGCTCAAGCCGGCCCAGCAACATGGTGATCGCGCATATCCAAAGCTGTGGGCCTGAAAGCCCTGCGTAATTTCCGGCTGGCCCGACCTCTCCAAGGCCGGGCCCGAGATTATTCACGCTGGCCAAAATCGCGCTCACGGCACTAATCGGATCCATGCCAGTCATGAGCATCAGAAAAGACATCACCATCACCGTCGCGCCGTAAAACAGCATGTAAGCGAGGATGGCAAAAATTACTTGATTGCTCACGGGTGATCCCCCAAGCGCGACGGGCTGCACCAAACGCGGATGAATAATCTGTAACAACTCACGCTGGGCCTGTTTGAATAAAAGAATCAGGCGAATCATCTTGATTCCTGATCCTGTGGAACCCGAGCAGGCTGCAAAAGCACTTAAAAAAATCATGAACCAGGCCGTAAAGGGCGGCCAGAGTCCGTAGTCCTGGGTTGAGTATCCAGTGCCAGTCGCCACCGAGACGGTGTTAAATAGGGCGTGGCGTAATGACTCTAATAGCGTCGGATAAGTGCCCTTAAGAAACAAAAATGCCCCTACAACACCGCTGCCCGCAAGGCAGGTGGCCCAAAACCAATGGGCCTGAATATCGCGACGATAGGGCTGAATAGACAGGCGCTGAATCGCCAGCGCGTGAGAGACAAAATTCACGCCGGCCAGCAGCATGAATACGACTGCCACTAACTCGATTAGCGGGCTATCAAAATACCCAAGACTGGCGTCGTGAGATGAAAGCCCCCCCAAGGACATGGTCGACCCCGCATGAATAAATGCATCAAAGGCACTCATCCCAGCCCACCAGTATGCAAAAAAGCAGGCAATCGATAAATACAAATAGATGCCATAAAGTAGCTTGGCGGTTTCCGCAATTCGCGGGGTAAGTTTGCTGTCTTTAATTGGGCCAGGCATTTCTGCCCGATAAATCTGCATACCGCCTACGCCCAAAAGCGGCAGAATGGCCAGCGCAAGAATCAGAATTCCCATCCCGCCAAGCCACTGCAAAAAAGAGCGCCACACCAAAATAGATCTCGGAAGGCTATCTAGGCCGGTCAACACAGTGGCGCCTGTGGTGCTCAGGCCAGATGTCGCCTCAAAGTAGGCCTGACTAAAACTCAGCTCAGGAAAAAGCCGGAGAAAAGGAAGGGCCGCAACAACTGGCAGCGTGAGCCAGACCAAGGCCACCAGCAAAAACCCCTCGCGCGGATAAAGCTCGCGACGATGCCACCAGGTCAATCCGGTCAGCAAGGCCCCCGCGACCGCTGAAATCAGCATGGCCTCTCCGTAAACTGAGGCCAAAGGCTCGTCATTTGTGATCGCAAAGCCCCAGGGCAGAAGCAACGTCAGCGCGAATAAGCCGATCACCATGCCCAAAATTCTTAAGACCGAAAAAATCGGGCGATCTAACTCTATTCGGGAGTCCTGGGTGGGTTCCACAATAAAAAAGGGGGCTGGTCAACCAGCCCCCTAAGATACACCTTCTAATTTCTGGATGCGGCCTTAGCGATACAACACTGTTGGCAGCCACATGCCAATGGCCGGAAAAACGTAGAGCAGCACCACAGCGATTACCTGTATGCCCATAAAGGGCAGCATGCCTGCGAAGATTTGGTTCAGCGTGACATGCGGAGGCGCCACACCTTTTAAGTAAAACGCAGACATTGCTACTGGTGGAGATAAGAATGCCGTCTGCAGGTTGAGCGCCACCAGAAGCCCGAAAAACAGTGGATCAATTCCGAAGTTATCCAGAAGCGGAATAAAGATCGGCATAAAGATCACAATGATTTCAGTCCACTCCAAAGGCCAGCCCAGCAAAAAGATAATGACCTGGGAGAGAATCAAAAACTGAATTGGCGTTAAGCCAAGACCGAGCACCCACTTCTCAACCAGCTCCTGACCGCCCAA
>JACCEB010170743.1_pt1 | contig 27343 bp, 44 predicted proteins | sample 7454761 | NCBI WGS metagenome assembly JACCEB01 (sample SAMN15323454, study PRJNA562643) | freshwater metagenome | isolation source: river surface water | place: USA:Blue River Watershed | collected 2017-08-18
ATCACCATGCACTGACACAGTGGCGAGGGTATCGCAATTATCGCAGATAAAGATTTGCATTAAATATCACGCACCTTTACTGCAACTGTTCGCCAATCGCCATTTTCTAATTCTACGAGATAACTCTCGCAATCCTGATACCATACAGCACGCTCATCTTTTTCAGCGTGACGGATATTTCCACTAGTTGAGCGGGAACGATAGTAAGTGCCTACGAGTAGGTCTTGAATTGAATAAACATTTGCTGACATTAGTTGTCACCTTTCTTTTTTTTACTGATAAGACTATCCTATCAGGGGGGTCTGACAAATTGGCTACTTATTTGCTAAGGCTCACTGTGATTTAGACCACATTTATTTGCTTAGGCTCATTAGCCCTTTTGTCCTTATTTAATTTTTGATATTGGTATCCTATCACATATCGGCTCAAAAGTCAAGCCGACACGCCGAGGGCTTAGTGGATTTCTCCATACTCTGACCAGCAGACCTCGCAGCCATACTCATCAGCCTCACGAATGAAGACTTTTTCTACTACTACATCACACAATTCACAAGTTGAAAACATTTTGTTTTCCTTTCTTTTTATTTCTTTTTATCTACTATTAGATTACTATAAGGGGCTGACATTGTCAAGGCGACACGCCGATCTTTTTAGAAATTTATTGAATATTTTTCCTGGTGAGCAACACAGTCACCAACCTCACCATTTAGGTGATAGTGAGTAGATAGACCGATTTCCTCGGTCTTGCCATTTTCGAAGGTAAGGCGAACAGCATGGGCGTTATGACCATGGATAGCAATTACCTTGCCAAAATTGTTTGGCTTAGTGTAGTACATTTTACGAGATAAGAAAGAGCCATTAGGCTTTTCTGAACCCTCAATTTTTGCACTACCTGCACGATTATAGGTAGCAACAACAGAACCGATTTCAATATTACGAAACTTTTTCATTTATAGTTCCCCTTTCTTGGAGACTTTCTTATTTTCTAACTATCGTTAGTCTAACACAAAAAACCCAAAAAGTCAAATCGACACGCCGTACAAAACGGACATTTTGAAAAATATTTTATGTGACTTAAACCACACCCCGTAAGGGCTGCGACACGCCCGACTCCGCCAGCGAACATGTCCGATATGTCCGATTTGCCCTGTGGGGTACATCACATGCGACACGCCGAGAATGGACTTGACTTTTCGGGTATTATGTGATAGTATTCCATACATAGAATTAAATAGTGGATAATAAAATGTGAGGTACTTCACAATCCCAATAGTACCAAATGTCCGATTTGTCGGGGCAGATTTGTCAGTGGTCTATGTTAGGATACATAGTATAAAGATTAAGAAATAAAGAAAGGTAGGTCACTAAATGACTACACTAATTACAACTCCTTATGATGAGATGAGTTCATCAAATACTAAAGATAGCCGTTACTTTAGATTAAAGAACGGTAACTATGCAAGCCGTGTTGCTATTATGCAAATGGCAATAGATGAGAATTGGATTTCTCACAAATACTTTTCTCCACAAGAGAGTAAGCAAATACTTGCTCTCTCTAAATAAATGATACAATTACTAAAGAATAGGAAATAAATAAATGATAAACGTTAAACTAACAACTGTCTCAGGTGAGACTAAGGGAATGTCTTTTGAAACTAAAGAAGACATTCAAACATTCATTAGTGCATTCGCACCTATGTTGCCTCTCGGTACTGCTGTCCATGTTGATGCCCCATTAGCGGGTATCTATGGTGGTTGGATACATGGCACAGGCACTGCCTTGCAGTAGCCTACTAGTGCAGGATATATGTGCTCACTATATTTTGGGCACATTATCTTTTAGATCGTGCATCATACATCTTTAAAAAATATTCAGATTTTCGTCATTTTGAAAATAAAAAATTTTTCAGATTTTGGCGGGTATGGAAACATGCCTGCTATAATAGAGATATGTTAGAAAGTAACTTTAATAAGATAGAAAAAACATCCGAGTCAGCCTGGGATGAGGAATTCTCATTTGAACACCAAAACCTGGCTATGAAAATTTTTTCAGATATGTGCTGCAATGGATGTACGTGTAAGAGTGAATCAGATCACACTAAGACTACTGACAACGGCCATTCATTCTCATAGTCTTATTGATCGTCTCTTCAAGTAAGTGGCGGTACTTATTAGCAACATCCATACAATACATGTCACGCTCATCGAAGTGATCCATGTCTAGCGCTTCTTGATCATTTCCACTATGTGTTTGGAAAAGTAAAATATCATAATAATCGTCGTCACCAAACTCTTTATCTGGTCTCCAGTGTGCTTGGTGTGTGCCTGAGAACCAGATAGCCTGATTCTTTTTCATTTCGAACTTTTCATCTTCGACGTAATAGTCCCAATCGAGAGTGCTCTCAAGTTCGACGGTAACCATATAACCAGTATGAGTTTCAGAACGGTCACAGTGAGGCATTAGAGAAGGAATCTCACCTGACTCCTTAGTGTATCTAGCCCATAGGACTCCTACGTGGTCTACAGTGGATCCAGTGACCTCATTGAATCGATTACGCATCTTGTCCTCAACCTCTTTTGAGAGTTTTGGAAAATCTGGTATGTGGCGTACTTCTGAAAAGAAGATAACGTTAAATCCGTTATTTGTATTTTTCTTAAAATAGGCCCACTTGTCTTGTTTCTCCGCAATGCCTTTATCCATAAGAGCCTTTACAGTTTCCTGGATAGACGCATATTCTTCGGGGGTAAAGAAATCTGGTTCAATAAAAGGTTTAATAGGTTCCATACCTAATATTATAACATGCTATAATTGATCTGACCGAGAGGAGCCTATAATGGCACTAGAAAAAATGAGTTATGTCGAGACAGACTGGTATTTAACTCAAGAAGGAAATGTACAAGCAAAGGACTTTATTTTTAAGGATTTCTGCGACTACATCATTGTCCTAAAGACATTTGCACACAAGGATGATAATTCAGTTCTTGAGCGCACAGAAGTTATCCACATCAATTCTAATAATGGTGGGGTTACACACAAGAAGATTGAAGAACTAGATCCTCCAATGATTGAAATCTTGGATAAGTCTGGTTTTCCTTACGTAAAGTAAGCCTTACAAGCAGCATCCACCTTTTGCTTCATATACTCACGGTGTGAGTCATCTAGCAGAGGTGGATTTTCTGCATCTATCAACTGACATACGATAATGTCATAGTAATCATCCTCTAAAAATTCGACGGTAGGACGCCAATGCGCTTGGTGTGTTCCACAAAACAACACGCCATCATTCTCCTCTACATCAAACTCATGATCATCTGCAAATACATTCCATTTGAGTGAATGTCTCAACTGTATACTAAGCGTATATGCGGGATATTGAACACCTACGTCATAATGAGGAAGTAGTTGTGGCTTATGTCCTGTTTTGAGACTATAGCGTGGCATGTGTGGGTTACCATCTAACTTTACCCGCTTTGGTGTGACCTGATTCACAACTTCTTCAATTCTATCTGTGATTTCTTTTGGCAAAGTGAAGACACAGGTCTCATATCCGTTTGACGGATCAATGAACTTAGTTTCTTCTGGTGCCAGTTCAAATCGATATTTATAGATAGTCTCCATTTGCTCTGGTGTGAATATATCTTTCACCAGAATGGGTTTAAAATCATAGTCCATAATTATATTATATCAAAGTCTTATAACGCCATGCTCCAGGAGAGCATCGTAGATGAGTCCATTAACATATTCCATCTGTTCTTTAGATTGAACAATAAACTCTTCAATTTGTGCTTCAGGCATACCCTGCATTTTTGCTGTGTATCTATTAAACTCGTTAACAGTTTCACACATTACTTGTACGGCTTCGTCTTTATACATTTACCATTTTCCAATCGGACATTGTGCTTGCTTTAACGTAGATTTCATTCTCATAAAGCATCCGCATTTTCTGCATCGTGCTAATCTCTTATCAAACCATTCACAGGAATTACACACTTTCAGCCTTTCTTCGATCAAGGACTGATCGCTCCTAGGCTGTTTAGGGTCAAATAAGTCAAAGAATGTTACGTCTCTCATTCCATCTATAATACCATATCTTGCAACTATAGCAAAGGTACTTTGCATTTGTTTGCATAGGGGGTTTGGTAGATGATGGGACTTCTATTTCGCCGAACTTAAAATCGGCGTTTTTAAAAACTAAAAACACTCAAAAAACATTGTATAATAATACTCGTTATGACATCACAAGACTGGGCTGGATTTATACTAACGATTCTATCTATCGGCGGAATTTTACTCGGCGGAATTCGTTGGTATATCAAAATACAAGTAGACCCAATCCAAGAAGCAGTAGAAGATATCCGAAAAGAAACCAAAACAAATGGCGGATCCTCAATGCGTGATGAAATCAAACAGATTAAACTAGAGCAAGAAAATGCAAGAGAAAAGCGTAAAGCCCAAACAGAAAAAATTGATCACTTATATGATTTGTTTGTAGATTATCTTGCGAATAATAAGAAATAATTTCCCTATATATAATATATATAATATATAAGATATATTAATTTAAGAGATATAATTAATAATTAATATATATAAAAGTATAGCACAGAAGTTCCTGTTCTTGGTACCTTTTGGTTAAAAGTTACAAAATCGTTATGTGATGTTGATCTCTTTATTTAAATAGATGTCCGTTTTATACTTTATGATATAATTTAGATGCTGGCATTACGGTCTGTCTCTCATACCCACCGACCTAATGCCAGTTTTATATTTTGTGGTATAATCAATCATATGGCAGCATGTGGACCAGAGGTTTTTGGGGCAGACCCAGCACGAGTAAAATGGAACGTCGTTAGAGGCGATACCTCGACTATTCGTGTAGAGTTTTTAGAAGACGACGAGGTCACATTTTTTGACATCGATGGCTGGACATTTTCAGCAACAGCATATGACCCAAGAACAGACATAGTTGATCCACTAGTCGTAGAGGTTTTTGACGGATATGTAGATATCATTGCACCAGCAACAACCACAAGTCTTTGGGGATCTGGATACGGGTCTGTAGTTGCTGAATTAGGTTTTGACCTTGAGGTCGTAACAGATGAAGACATTACTTGGACTCCAGTTATTGGAACGATAACAGTACTTGGTGATGTTTCGGGAGGTAGTTTATAATGGCAGTTATTAAAGTTGTACCAATGCCTGGTATGTCAGTGACAGGGCCAGTAGGTCCACAGGGTCCACAAGGTGATCCAGGTGTATTAATTGAAAGCGGTACATGGAATCCAAATTTTAACGATAGCACTAGCGCTATGACAGAAACAGGCGCCTCTACTGGAACATACGGAGAGTATTATGCTATTGGAGATATCGTTCATTTTGATATGCAATATAATTTTCAGAATGTAACTTCTTATGGACCAGGCTACTTTTTGTTCCGCCTTCCATTTCCACCAAAAGATAGAAGTGGTTGGTCTAACAACACAGTTCTTCATGGTTTAATTTTTGATCAAACAAATCCAGATATGGGAAAGAATGTTGTATTTGGTACAATTCAGACATCACATCCAGTAACAGCAAATGATGATGGTTGGGTACTGCTTTGGTACCAGAACACTGGCAATGAACTAGAACTTTCTCCAATGACAGAATCAAATCCAGCATCTTTATCTGGTTCCCAGACTAATCCTTACAACATGTTAAGAATGTCTGGAACATACTGGAGGGCATAATGGTAAGCCACGAAGTAGTAACACTTAGCCATACAGAAGAAACAAGACTTACCCCCAATGGTGTTCACTCTGGTATAGACATTACAATTCAAAATGTTAATATATCTGGATACATTTATGTTGGTGCAGAAGGCGTGACATCTGAAAATTATGGTTACAGGCTTCTTCCAAATCATGCAATCTCAATTGAACTGAATGGAAGAGATTCTATTTATGCAATTTCAAGTGCCCCGTCAATGAAAGCAGCACTTCTAAAAGCAAATCTTGAAGCAGGTTCATAAATGGCACGTTTTACACATCCAACAATTTCTTCAACTGGCGATACAGCAGATAACACTTGGACAATTGAAGGTGGAACAACTGGCGCAGGATCTGTGCAGCCAACATTTAATGGTACCCCAATGTTTTCTGGCGGGTACAACAAGTTTGATTCACTCTGTCACTTCCATATTGATGTAGATATGGATAACATTACTAACTTTGGATCTGGACAGTATTACGTGAAGTTACCCTTTGCTTCAAAAAATAATTATAGTCTATCTGATGGATGTTTGCATGATATTTCTACAAACGATGAGTATCAGGTTATTGGACATGTTGTCGCTGGATCAGATATTCTAACATTACTAAGCATTGCTTCAAATGGAAAGCATGTCCCATTTACATCGTCTGTGCCAGTAAACCTAGCGAACCAAGATAGTTTCCATATCGCTGGTATGTACGAAGTATTAAATTAATCATTAATATTATGAGATAATACTTTCATGTCCACGTCAAAATCTATGAACTTTCCATCTAATAATAAACGTGGTTATGCAGAGAAGGTAGCAGAGTCTGCATATGTTCCAGATATGTCGATTCCATATACCCCTGTTCCAGGTCCAAAAGGCGATATAGGGCCACAAGGACCAATTGGGCCACAAGGACCTCAAGGAGAGCCTGGAAAGCCTGGAGAGACTGGTAAGAGGGGCGAGAGAGGCATTCCTGGCAAAGACGGAGAAAGTTCTCTATCATCTTCTGGACAACAATCTGGATGGGCATCGTATTTTAATAAAGATAAAAAAAGAAACTTTGATCTAGGGGTTACTCGTGGTGACGATGGATGGGTGAATATATTTTTAGAAAAAGATCATATACAAAATATTAGGTTTTTACCAAAAGATTGTTTTGGTTTATGGAATACTGACTCCAGGGCAATATCTTTTAGAGGCTTAAAAATCGGGGCACAGGTATTCATTACGTATAACTTCGATATAACTACGTTTAGTAGTAATACTGAAATATGGGCAAGAACATTTATACATGAAGATATAGATACCGCTCAATATGTAGCATCTCTAAAATATCAGCATACATATACCTTAAATGTGACTCAGGTCATATACTTAGAAGATGAAAAAACATGGCTTAAAATGGGTATACCACAGATCAGGTCTGACCATGACTCTATTTTAAATCTAAATTCAATTCATGTATCTGTGATATAATTTACACGGAGGAACAATGGCATTTCCAAGTACTTTTAACATTTCATATTATAAGGGTGACACCTACGAGTTTCGCATCTACCCTAAAGATGCCTCTAACGCAATCTTTGACCTTTCGGATTATGGAAATGCGACCTTTAAAATTGCAACATCTAGAGGTCAGGCTGGACTATCATCCCAGGTATCTGGATTTGCACAAATTGCTAATGACAATGCAAGCATTCTTTGTGTAATCACGCCTACTGCAGGAGCAGAACTAAATCCAGGAACAACATATGTTTACGATATTCAAATCAGAAAGCCTGGAACACAATACGATTTAATTCACACTCTTCTAACTGGCACAATTACAGTTACTGACGAAGTGACTACAGGTACTGGTGATGTCTAATGCCAGATACAACAATTGCAAGTGAGACAGTAGTTGTTCTCGGCGGTATTGAAACTTTAGATCTTCAGGTTGACTTTGGCCCAGCAGGAACAAGAGGTAGCAATATATTTAGAGGAACTTCTGTTCCAAATGATACAACTGTAACAACTTTATCTGCACAGATATTTGATTTGTATATTAATACTGCTACACGTGACCTATATCAATTAGTTAGTTACCCTGGCGGAACTAACAATATGCGTTGGGAAAAACTATTTTCGATGATTCCAAACTTATATTCAAATAAAGATATTGTTACTTTTGTGGCTGGAACAGCAGAGACATTGATTCCAGTTGTTGACATAGCCCCAGATGCTGTAGGGTTGCTTTCTGAAAATTTAGCAATTCAACACAATATAATTTCTTCAACCATAGTTTCATCATCAATATCTATTGGTGATATTTATATAGATGGATCTGGTAATCTCCAGGTTCCAATAACAATCAAGGCCGTAGAGTTAGTCGATGGTGAGTGGACACCAGTATCATCTGCAAAAACTGTAGATTGGCTTATTACGGTGGTATAATCTTAGGATGGTGATCAATAATGCCTAAAAACATAGACAACACAGAAGATGGTAGCGGAATCTACAATACCCAAATTCCAAACTTCGAAGAAGCAGCAGATATTCAGGCTGCCTTTAAACTATATCATTATGGCTCAACAACTGTCCCAACACAAGACTCAGAGATCGTTGAACAGTCTATTGCTGGACATATTAAGGCAGTAGATACAAGAATTGATGAACTTGAGGCTGTAGGACTTGGAGCAGATGTATCTTCTTCTTTACCGACAGGAGTCCCTAACGGATATATTTGGGTAGATCAATCATCTTCTGCAGGATCTGCGCCATCGTATGGAGAAGCAGTGTATGCAAATTCAGAGCCATCATCCCCCACCGCTGGTACCCTTTGGGTAGATTCTGACTCCTCACCACTTACACTATATGTGTGGTCTGGAACTGAGTGGAGGGCGATTGGTTCATAATGGCTAAAGCAAAAGAAAAAACAAATGATGAAATTCTTCGTGAATCGGCAATTGCAAAACTCATTGCAACTACTGGTATCACAGAAGCAGAATTAAGAGCATTGGGGTTGACAGCAAATGGCAATTGATAGCACTGGCAAGGTCGCATATTTATATAAGGATGGAACCTGGTACGCAATTAGTGGTGCCATCAATACAAATGCTGCATATGACTGGACTGCGTCTCAGACATTTTCGGCAGATGTTACATTTGAGTCAGTCGTAAAAGCACAGGGTGGAATTAATAATTTTGCAGATACAACAGCAAGAGATGCAGCAATTCCATCACCAACAAATGGCGTAGTTGCATTTTTAAGAAGTATTAATCAGTTGCAATACTACTACAATGGCTCCTGGGTCAATGTTTTAGATGAGCACGTTTCTGAATATCACGATAAGGCTCAAGTATCTACTGTGCTTGCAGACTATACAGTTTCACTTTCCGATGTTGGAAAGACACTGAATGTATACTCTTCTGATCCAATTGTTATAACAATACCGCCAAATTCTTCAGAGGCTTTTGCAACAAATACAGTTCTTAGTGTCATTAGAACTGGTACTGGAAGTGTTGAAATTGCAGCGGGTTCTGGAGTAACAATTAATAGTAAAAACTCTAATAAGAAGATCGCTGCTCAATATTCTGGTGCCACCATCTGCAAACTAGATACAAACACCTGGATTCTCATCGGCGACCTGACGGCGTAGGTGAAGAATGTTTGGATGGCTGGGAAGTTTTGCTGGATTTAAAGGAATGGGGTCAATTCCCAATCTTAATGGACTCACCCTAGCACAAGCAAGATCTGCTATTTTAAATTCTGGCTTTATCGTTGGAACAGAAACGTCCGTGGGGAATGTTGGAGGAGCAACATCTTCTAATAATGGACAGGCAGTCCCAAATGGTGACTATGGAAATCTTCTAGATTATGAATCAACAATTAATTTTTCTTATTATACATACACTGCACCAACACCAACTCCTGTAGCACCAGCACCAACACCTACAGCACCTTCACCTACTCCAGCATCTCCAACTGCTCCAACCCCAACTCCAACTGCACCAAGTCCGTCGCCTTCACCAAGTCCTTCACCAAGTCCTTCACCAAGTCCTTCACCAGCACCAACCGCTATAGAAAATGGTGTATGGTACACATATTGCGGAAACACATCTGCAGGATACCCTCCTGGTACAGTCATTGGTCCTGATTTTTGGGCTAATACTACATGTGGTGTTGCACAGTCAATTCTTCAATCAACTGGAGAAATTGGATCTGGATGGAACTGTCTTCCAGGAACATCTGCATCTGCTACAGTGTCAGCAGCGACTTGTTCGTCAACGCCAGCACCAACACCAACTGCGCCAAGTCCTACACCAACTGCCCCTAGCCCTACACCGACTGCGCCATCACCAACTCCTGCAGCGCCATCACCAACACCTGCAGCGCCTACACAAACTTGTCCAGACAACCCTTATTGTGGATACGACCCATGTGGATGGTGTCTATACATCAACAATGGTTGCCGAGGATGCTAAAGTATGGTAAAATTTTATCAAGGGGTATTTAATGAGAAAAATTATATTTACAAATAGTCAGAATGAAGTTGTTGCAGTTCTACCATTTAGCGAGGATTCATTGCTAGATCAAGGAACTGTCGCTGGCCTTCTATCAAATCCTAGCATTGTCGAGGTAGATGTTCAGTCAGAAGCAACTATTGGATGGAAGTATATTGATGGAGAGGCAACACTAAATGGAAACTAAAAAATTTATTTTTGTTGTTGGAGATGATATCGTTGGAGATATTGTTGTTCCTGGAGTAGAAAAGTTTTTGCCATTACAGCAGGCTTTATTGAATGAAATTAATATTATAGAGGTAGATCCATCATTAGAAATTGTATTGGGTCAGGTTTATACTAGCGAAAGCATTAATTAATGAAAAGTGCATGGGAAGCATATAAAGAAAAACTAGGTGATACAAGACCATGGGATGTTGTAAAACCAAGCACACAGTATGTAGATGCCTCAGTGTCATCACAAAGATATGATACATGTCTATCTTGCCCAGAGTTGATTAAATTAACAAAACAATGTAAGCAGTGCGGATGTTTTATGGGTCTAAAGACTAAGTTAGAAAATGCAACATGTCCGTTAGGAAAATGGTAGCATGAAGTTTGATTTACTTGCACCAGGCATTCATCTGTATCATGACGTTTTTCCAGAAGACATGAACCTAGCAAATGATATCGAAGAAGCAGTAAAAAGTGGTGCCATTTCCTGGCAGCCAGCAGGTGTATACCATGATGATGCAGAGGGTGTAAACAAAAGGGTTAGAGATACAGATACCATCGGGCTTGTATACAGAGAAGAGATTCAGGATGATTCTTCTGCAGAGTCTTTTATAGAGTCTTTTAATATTTCTTTATCTAATTTATTATTAACATTTGTAAAGCCACTAGAAGATCACTATGCTTTAACGTTTAGAACTGGAACAAGAACGCATGAAGCATATACCGTTTTAAAATATGGCGAGGGTCAAAGATTTTTATACCATATAGATGATCACGACATGTATCCACGAAGAACATCTTATGTAGCATATCTTAATGATGAATATACTGGTGGTGAAATAGAGTTTGATAAATTTGGACTAAGAATTAAGCCTCCAAAAAATAGTCTAATTGTTTTTCCATCTAACTACATGTATTCACACACAGTGCATGAGGTAGTGTCTGGGTTTAGATACGCAATCGTTAGTTGGTCTAAATGAGTAAGCAGCCAAAACTTGTTTCACCATTATTCAATGATCAGTTATTTAATGATTTAAAAACATATTTGAAAAATATGAATAAGGATAGTAATACCTATGATCCAGGGTTTGGCAGATATGCATTTAATGATCCAATGATTGACCAATACTCTCAGATGCTAATTAGTAAAGCAAGAACTGAGTTTGGAAGCGATACACTTTTGCCAACATATTCTTTGTTTGCACATTATGAAGGAAACTCAAGTTTATACTTTCATAAAGACGATAATGCCTGCACCTATACACTAGATATGTGTGTTTATCAAAAAGAGCCATGGGGACTATGGGTAGATGGCAAAGAATATATTCTTATGGAGAATGAGGCTCTTGCCTATTATGGAAATGATCAGGAGCATGGAAGAAAAGATTTTGCAACTGGAAACCATGTTGCTATGATCTTCTTTCATTTTGCAGAACCAGATCACTGGTTTTTTACAAAAGGTCCATCATATTTAGAAGTTATTCGTGGACACATTTCGGAGGAAGAATGGCAAAGACAGCGCTAGTCCTAGGTGCAGGAGGCTTTATTGGAAGTCACCTTGTAAAGAGGCTTAAGGATGATGGGTTTTGGGTACGTGGGGTAGATTTAAAAACTCCAGAATACTGGGATACTTTTGCAGATCACTTTGTAGTTGGCGACTTAAGAGATCCAGATGTTGTAAGCGATGTTCTAAATGTTTGTTTTGATGAGGTTTATCAACTGGCTGCTGATATGGGCGGCGCAGGGTATATAAATACTGGCGATAATGATGCAGAAGTAATGGGAAATTCCATATTGATAAATGTGAATGTTTTGAAACAAGCCCAGAAGGTAGGCGTCAAGGGTGTATTCTTTTCATCTACTGCATGTGTTTATCCAGAATATAATCAGATGGATCCAGACAACATCAATACACGTGAAAATACAGTTTATCCAGCAGCACCAGATACAGAATATGGTTGGGAAAAGTTATTTAGTGAAAGACTGTATCTTGCGTATAATAAAAACTATGGAATGAAAAACAAAATTGCAAGATATCACAATGTTTATGGGCCATACGGAACTTGGGATGGTGGCAAAGAAAAGGCCCCCGCAGCAATTTGTAGAAAGGTGGCAAAATCTAATGGATCTATTGAGATCTGGGGTAGTGGAGAGCAAAGAAGATCATTTCTCTATATTGATGAGTGTATCAAGGCGACAGTTGATTTTTACAGGGAAGACTCATTTTATGAACCAATCAACATTGGTTCTGAACTTACCGTCTCGATTAACCAGTTGGTAGATATAGTTTCAATGGTGGCAGGGAAAGATATCGAAAAATTATATATATCTGGGCCAATAGGTGTGCACGCAAGAACATCTCATAATGAATTGATAGAAAGTGTGCTTGGATATAGGCCAAGCGAAGATCTTGTTTTTGGAATGACGCATACCTATAACTGGATACTAGAGCAGGTACAAAATGGCTAATCAATTGTTTTTTCAGTTATGGAACCCTACTGGACTTATTAACCAGGTCATGAGTTTTGAGTTAGCATGTGGTATTTCGGCAGAATCAAAAAAGCAAATTATAGTTCACTACCTGTCTAATAATGGAGACCATCTTTATAACTTTAAAAAAGTTCCTATCTATACACCTAGCAGATGGCATAATCCTCAAAGATCAAACTTTATAGATGAAAATGCTTTTCCTCATATTACTGATTTGTTAGAATGGGATTCAAACCTAATGCTCATAGATGAAAAAATTGAGCGATTTCCACAGCAAACAAAGGTGGTAGAAAACATGATGGCAGACTATTACTATAGCAATGAGAAGGTATTGTCTGACGATGAACTTAAGTTTGCAGAAGGAAGGCAAAAACTTATTTTAGAAGACTTTATGCATTTAAAGGGAACGCTTGGATGGTATTCAAGATTCTTTTATAATAGAAGCACAAGGCTAGACTCTGCTATTAGTAATGTTAGATTTAAAAAAGAATATCAAGATTTTGCAAATAACATATCAAAGTCTATAGGACAGTTTGTTGGTGGGCATATTAGACTTTCTGATCACATCAAGATGTTTGAAACTACGCAAGATATGTTTGAAGATGGTCTTAGAAGGCTTGAGGAGCATGGCCTTCCAATTGTTATATCAACAGATGAGCCATCACATAAAATGATTCAAGATAATAGGCATAGGTTTATACTTTTAGATGAGTATATTGTTAATAATTTTGTAAAAGAGTTTGGCGAGTTTCAGTTTAGAGATGAAGTTGTCTTTGGGCTAATATGTAATTTAGTTATGCAGAAGTCTGAATACTTCATTGGAACATCTGGAAGTACATATACTGGATATATTCAACGCATTAGGAATAACTCTGGAATGAATGAGTCATGGGATTTTTTTGATAGCCCAGCATATATTCAAGATGGTCCATATTCTTGGAATGGCAGCCCGTTAGATAATTCAAGAAAGATGTGGTGGCGAGAGTGGCCAGAATCAAGATTAAGTTTATAGAAAGAGCGGTATTTCGATGCCGACAGTGGAAGAAGTATAGAAAAGTTAAAAAGAGTAATTTGATATACTAAGGATATGCAAAATCTTTTTAATATGTTTTGTCCAAGAATTATCCCATACTGTGGTATAGATTCTAATAACCCAAACAAAGATTATTCGTATATAACAAGGGTTTATGCTGCTCACTCAGAAATTGAAAGGGCTGAATATAATTATGTGTTTAATAGTGACGGCATAAGATCAATAGACTTTTCATCAAAGCCAGAAATAGTGGCAATAGGGTGCTCTATAACTATGGGGCAAGGGATGCCTGAAGAGTTTAGGTGGTCTGACCTCTTATCAAAAAAAATTAATATGCCAATAGGGAATATATCTTATAGCGGTGCAGCAATTAATAAAAATGTATCAAGTTTTATCGCAATGACAAAACAGTACGACTACGTTCCAAAAGTTTTAATAGCAAACTTTGCTAATTTTGAACGATTCTTTTTTATAGATGGCTCTGGTTCATATATGAGAGATTGGTACGCAAACCATAAGCAGAAAAAGACAAAAGTCTTTGCCCCATGGGATTATGAAGAAATTTTACCTTATGAATGGGTGTACTATAATAATTTGGATCACATTAAAATGCTAGAGGCCTTTTGTAAATTTTCTGGCATTAAGTTAATATGGAGCACGTGGTCAACTGCATTGTCAGAAGATCAAGAATTATTTTTACAAAATAATTTTGAGAACTATGTTCAAGATCCAACTAGAATAGATTTTCCAAAAGATTTTGAATACTCTGTTAATCCAAAAAGCGTCTCCGATCTTGAAAGATATTACAAGATGTATAAGTGGGATGATACGCCATGCCATATTGATTATAAGGATAGATATCCAGAAATTTTTGACCATGGGTATGATTATCATAAAATTGCTGGAAGTTGGGGTCCAGGAGCACACTGGCCACATCCAGGACTGCACAGACACCTTCATTGGGCAGAGTTTTATGAGAAAGAACTAAAGTCAAGGGGGTGGATGTGACAGAAGTTGTTCGTGAATTTAAAACAAGGGATGGCCTAGGAGCAATGCTATGGAAAAAGATATACGCAATGTCATATGCAAAGTATCATAGTAAATTATTTGAAAACACAACACTTGATTGGTTTTTAGTCCATGAATCAGATAATATTAAAACAGAAGAAGACTATAACAATTTGTTATATAAATTTAACAATGTTTTATTTAATCCATGGGGCCATATTGACTTCGATAAGATAGAAAATAAAACTCTGTGCACAGAAGTAGGTGCTGGAGCACCACCTCCAGGGATGCACCCTGGTCTTCCATATTTTTTAGATGCTGGTCCATATTTTAATAAATTTTCAGATCAAACACACAATTCTATCGTGATACATATTAGACGAGGTAATGCAATCCCAGAAAATCCACGGTATGTTCCAGAAAGTTTCTACGTTAATCTATTGTCGGACATACAAAGACTAGTAGACAAACTATCTCTGGTTAATCCAGAAATCATAATTTGTACTGATGCAACTGACTCAAATACAGTATTTTACCCAAAAGGTGAGGATCAACAACGAATGTGGCGTCAGCCACACTTATACGAAAATAGTGCTGGTGGCTATCAACTCACAACTTTAAATACGGAATTATTAAAAAATGTAAATAAAAATATTAAGATATTATCCAACTTGGATACTTATGATACGTTCATTTTGATGCTTACTGCAAAAGTTCTAATAGTTGGAAATTCTGCTTTAAGTCAGTCAGCGGGGATTCTATCTTCTAATTACGTTGTCGGAATGCCACCTAAAAAGGGAATGGATCCAAAACTAAACTACTTTAAAAATAAAGTAGCAGATTTGGACCCATTCGGATATTTTATTTTTTAGTTTGGAAATTCAGACATAAGTCTTTTAGTTTTTGGAGTAATTCCGTGCCAAGCAGACCAGTCTTTTCCACCATTAGACATGTAGTATGCAATCGCAGCATTGACTACAGGGCTAAATAGTTGTACATTGTATTCTAGATTAAACTTCTCACGTCGATCAGGACCAAGGTCTCCGATCATGTTAATCTGAAATAGTCCAAAAGAACTATCTCCAGTTCTGGTGCTTTCATTCAGGGCAAGTGGACGTCCACCAGACTCTTTCTTTGCTACTGCCCATGCCTCTATTAGATCGTTGCCTCTAAAGCCAACAGCCCACAGAAGTTCCTTAAGTTGGCTATCTGTAAGTTTTGTAGAGTTTTCGTATTTCTTCAAAATCTTCTCAGAATGGCTAACTGTTTCATTTGCTTTTTCTAGTCCCAAAACTTGCCTAGATACACTAAGGGCCTCTTTCGAGGCCTCGATCTTTGGCGCAGGGCTAGGGGTTACCGTACTACTTAAATTATTTTCTACTACCACATCTGCTGCGTTTGCGGTATTAGACCATACAGCAAACAAAGTAAGAATGCTGAGTACGCCAATGATTTGCTTGTTATTGTTCATAAAGTTCATCATAGTTTCCTCCTTAGAAACATAATGACACCTTGTTAAAGGGTGTCTACTGATAAGTATAGCATAAAGTTGAAAAATATCACAAGTTCAAAGCGGTACCAAAAGTGTGACAAGAATCATATCTATGCGTAGAATAAAAGAAAGTGATATAATTACTTACATGCCAGGAGAGTCTTCAAACTATAATTTGCCATTTCCGCTATCTACAGATGCTGTAAATGTTCATGGAGATATTAAGAGTTTGGTGGATAGATTAAATATTATTTTGCCACCACTAGGTATTTCTGCATTTCAGTTGCCAGTAATAAACGATAGTGGTAGCAATTTATCTGCTGGTGACCCAGTATATATTAGTGGCTACGATTCTGGAAGTAGCAAGCCAACGATTGAGAAAGCAATCGCTACCACCCCAAACCCAATACTTGGATTATTGAAGCAAGATCTTGCAGACGGTTCTGAGGGCATTGTGGTTGTTGCTGGAGTATTGGAAAACATAAACACTTCATCTTTTGCAACTGGAGATACTCTATATATCGGTATATCTGGAGGGCTAACTAGCACAAGGCCAGAAGGTGGATCTGGTGCAGTGGGAATTGTGGCACATGCTGCATCAACTGGAATAATTATTGTAGAGGCAAAGGGAAACGGTACTTGGGGTGCACTCAAGAATGGCCTTTCCTAAGTATGGTATAATTTTTTTATGGCTCAATTAAGAAATGTTTCTTCAGGACCCTACAATGTAGGAAATACACCACCAATTGTTGTTTGGACAATTGTTCGTGGCGACACCGCTGCTTTTCGTGTTTATGTTACTGACGACAATCTAACTGCCTTAGTAATTCCAGACTGGACAATTTCTATGCAAATTAAAAGACCAGTTAGCGCATCTAATGCAGGGTATGTCACAGATGTTGCCACAATAATTCTTACTCTTACTCCAGAGCAAGCACCAGATGACTCTGATGGAGAATTTACAGTATCCTTGACAGCAGAACAATCTGCATTACTTGAAACAGGAGATGTTTTTGATATCGAACTTCGAACAGCACAGGATGCTCTAGTCTGGACAGTTGCCCAGGGTAGCATGAAGGTTATCGAAGACGTAACAAACTAATGGCTTCTGTAACCATACAAACAAAGTCAGTAGCAGCAACACTTAAGAATGCAACACACTACAATTATGGAATTTTGAATGCTGGGACAAAGTCATATCCAATAGTTTCTGTTACCGAAACGTTACCATTTCGCATTAGATTTGAGTCAATTGGAATCCCCTCATATAATGCAGCAAACCCTGCTCCAATTGGCATTGCTATTGTAGGATTTAACAACTACATTTTATAAATTAGTTTTAAATGGTGATATAATTCAACCATGGCAAAATTATCATTATCAGCAGTTAAGACAAAATTTGAGACTGGAGATCGTCCATCTCAGGGGGATTACGAAGACCTAATTGATACCGCTGCTGCTCAGGCAACAGACCTTGGCTCTGCAGGTAACAATGAAAATACAATTACAGGTATTGAAAACCCAACAGTCATTGATAATTTTGACGCAACAGTCTGGCGCATGGTCAAGTACATTGTTTCTATTTCGAAGACAACAAATGGAGATAATAAATTCTATGCTACAGAAATGACAATTCTTGCTGACGCAGACAATGTCAACGTTAGCGAATATGGCACTATAGACAACGATGGGAATATGGGAACCATTAGCGTCTCTCGCACTGGAAATACCGTGGCTTTGACAGTCACTCCAGATTCTGCGATTAAGCCAGTTACGGTACGTTTTGCACGTATCGGACTTAAGGCATAATAAAGGAGATAAATAAATGGCAACAGTAAATAAAGACTTTAAAATTAAGAGTGGTCTTATCGTTGAAGGTTCATCTGCAACAGTTAACGGCTATGACGTTCTTACAAAGAATCCAGCAGATGATCAACACATTATTGATCTTATTGGTGGAGAGGCAACCTCGCTTAATACACCAGACACAGTTGTAAAGCGTGATTCAAACGGTGATTTTGCTGCAGGTACAATTACAGCAGACGTCACTGGTGATGTAACTGGTACAGTTTCAGACATTTCAAATCATAATACAGACTCTTTAACAGAGGGATCTACAAATCTATACTTTACACAGGATCGTGCTCGTACATCACTCACAGATGGCTCAGGTATTTCTTACAGCGATAATGATGGAACAATCTCAGTAAACACTGGTACAAATGGCGGACTTGGTTTTGACATTAATGATGACCTAGTTGTTGATCGTACACAAACAGACACATGGTATGATGCATCAGGATCTGCAACTACAGCAGAACAAAATGCTAAAGATTATGCAGACGGATTAATCAATGACGGATCATCTTCTTCAACAGAAGTTTGGTCAGCATACAAGACAAGCACAGAGATTGGTCTTGCACAGGCAGCAGCAGAACTACATGCAGACAATGCAGTAGCAGCACTTGTTGACTCTGCTCCAGCACTTCTTGATACACTTAATGAGTTGGCTGCAGCAATCGGAGACGATGCTAACTTTGCCTCAACAATCGGAACATCAATTGGTGAGAAGGTAGCAAAGTCTGGCGACACAATGACTGGAGAACTTGTTCTTTCAGCAGATCCAACCCAGGCTCTAGCAGCAGCAACAAAACAATATGTTGATGCACAAGCGTCAGATGCATATAATGATGCAATTGCTCAAGCAGACCAAACTGCTCAGGGGTATGCAAATACTGCAGAATCTAACGCAAATACATACACAGATAACTCAATCAACGCACTTGACACAGACGATATTGAAGAGGGCATTAACAACCTTTACTTCACAGACGGTCGTGCAAAGGATTCAGCAGCAGCATTGCTTACAAATGCAACATTGACAAACATCCAGATTACTGGTACTGGCAATGGTGGTCTTACAATCACAGCAGAAAATGGTGTAGCAGATTCTGATACCGATGATCTTGTTGAGGGTTCAACAAACCTATACTTCACAGATCAAAGAGCAGTAGATGCTCTTGAAGCAGTAGTTCCAAACTTTACAGCAGTTGACATCAACTCAGTTGCTAAGCAAGTTGCTGGAAGTACAGTAGTTCCAGTTGCAGGTATTGCAACAGCATATTCATGGCTCAAGGCTGATTATCGTTCAGCAGAGTTTCTTGTAAAGGTTGCCTACGGAACACACACAGAAATCTCAAAGGTACTTATTACCCTAGACACTTCTGACAACATTGCAATTACTGAATACGGAATTGTTGGAACAAATGGTTCAGCATCAACTGTATCAGCAACAATCTCAGGAAATGATGTACAACTTCAGGTAACAACAGTTAATAATACTTCAACTGTTACTGTAGTTGGAACATTGCTTGCGTAATAAAAATATAGTTTCAAGAAGGAGAAGTAGATGGCAACAGTAGAAAAAGACTTTAAAGTCAAGAACGGAATCCAGGTAGCCCTTGGAGGTTCCTTTGGTGGCGCAGTAGAGGTAGGAGCACCAACGCTTCCATCTCACGCAGTAACTAAGGAATATGTAGACGCTATCTCTAGTTCTATTACTGTTGCATCTACCGCTCCAGAGTCACCAACAGATGGAACTCAATGGCTTGATACAGTTACAAAGCGTGTTAATTTTTATTACGACGGTACTTGGTATACAGCAGCAACAATTGATGATACCCTGAACCTTCCACAACACATTCACGATACCGCTATTGACGGAACAGGTTTGATAGTAACCACATTCCGTGAGGGTGGATCAATCCCAGCAAGCCCAATGTCAACGGGCCTTGACGGTGGATCACCAGACTCTACTACATTTGACGTAGTATTTGATGGAGGATCTCCAGTAGATAACTTCAATTAAAAATTGATGTTATAATTAGACAAATGGGCAGCACCCATAAGGAGAAATAAAATATGGCAACAAGAATGCAACAGCGCAGAGGTACTGCAGCACAATGGACTGCTGCTAATCCAATTTTGGCTTCAGGTGAAATCGGATTTGAAACCGACACCAATCAATTTAAGATGGGCGATGGCACCTCTACATGGACAGCCTTGTCATATTTTAAGAACTTAGAAGATCTTGGCGGGTCATTAGATGACTACGTCCCACTAACAGTATTAGGAGAGCCAGAAGGCGTTGCTACACTTGACTCTTCTGGATATATTCCAGTTAGCCAGTTGGCCAACATTATTAATGGTGCTCCACAAGCACTGGATACACTAAATGAAATTGCTAGTGCAATCGACACTGTTAATGCAGCAGTTTCTACACATGAAAATACACACTTAAATATTCACGGTGTAGCAGACATGACTGCTCTTGCAACTAATGCACAAGTGTCATCTGACATTGAGTCTGGAATCAATACACACAACTCAGACACAACTGGAGTACATGGAATTGCTGATACAGCAGCCCTAGCAACAACAACATCTGTATTAGACGCAATTGGCACACACTCATCAGATACAACAGATGTTCATGGAATTGCAGATACATCTCTACTTGCTACACAGGCAGATGTAGAGACACACAGAACAGATACAACAAATGTTCATGGAATTGAAGATACAGCAAATATTGTTATGCAGGCAGACCTAACATCTCATGCTAACGAAACGCTAAATGTTCATGGAATTGCCAATACTGCAGATCTTGCAACAGAATCATATGCAGACGGAGCAGTTTCTGACCATAACCTAGTTACAACTTCTGTACATGGAATTGCAGACACTTCTGCTCTTGCAACATCAACAGATGTATCAAATGCAGTAGATGCACACAATACAGATACAACTTCTGTACACGGAATTGCTGACACAGCAGAACTAGAAACACAAACTGGCGCACAGGCTAAGGCAGATAATGCACAGTCTGCAGCAGAAGCAACCGCAGCAGGACTTTATGCAACAATTATTAGCCCAACAATGAGCGGTAGCGCAACAGTAGAAAACATTACAGTTACAGGAAACCTTACAGTACAGGGAACAACTACAACAGTAGATGCAACTAACCTTGAGGTTACTGACTCACTTATTTATCTATCAGCAGAACAATTCGATACAGATGCACTAGATATCGGTATCTTTGGTGCCTATGGAGACGTCCAATCTGGACACTTCCACACAGGTATTGTTCGTGATGCATCAGATGGAAAGTGGAAGTTGATCTCTGCTGGTCCAGAGCCAGTTTCAAACGTTATCGATTTCTCAGGAGTAACTTATGACACACTTAAGTTGGGTGGAGTAGAGTTCTCTGATGGAACTCAGACAAAGCAAGGTGTAGCATCACTCACACCTATTGTTGAAAAGACAGCATCATACACACTGTCATCACTTACAGAAAGAGATACCCTTATTGAGGTTAACTCTTCATCTGCTACAACTATTACAATCCCAGCAAACTCAGCAGTTGCATATCCAGTAGGAACATCTATTGATATTCTTCAGACTTCAACAGGTCAGGTAACAATTGCAGGCGCAGGCGGAGTTACAGTTAACGCAACACCAGGATTAAAGTTACGTACACAATGGTCTTCAGCAACGCTATTCAAGCGTGCAGAAAACGTATGGGTCGTAATGGGCGATTTGACAGCATAATAAAAGGAGAAGATATATATGGCAACTAGCAAGAAAAAGGGTATTAAGTCATCCGCACAGGATAACTTCTTAGCACCATTAGCACCGACACTTGATTCCGCTACAGATGTAGGAACAAATAGAGCATATGATAATGGAGCAGTCTCAGTTGCCTTTACAGCAAATGGTCCTTACACAGCAACATCTTATACTGTTCTTGCTAGTACTGGTCAAACTGCTACAGGATCTTCTTCTCCAATTGTAGTTACTGGAATTGCAACAGGTGCAACACCTACATTTACCGTTAAGGCTACAAACGCTGCTGGAGACTCTCCATACTCTTCAGCATCTGGAGCGGTTACTGTTACCACAGTGCCAGCAACTCCAGGAGCACCTAGTGCATCTTCTCCGTCAGCAGGAACAGACTCAGTTTCATGGTCAGCACCTGCAAACGGCGGTAAAGCAATTACAAATTACCACTGGGAGTCTAATGACTCTAAGTCTGGAGATACAGGCACAGCAACATCTGTAAGCGTTGGACAAGAACAAGGAACAGCCCAGGCTTATCGTGTATACGCTACAAATGCAAATGGTAACTCTGAATATTCAGGATACTCTGGAACAGTTACAACAACATTCTCGTTCGCACCATTCTCTGTATTTGGTTTCTCACCATTCTCTGTATTCGGATTCTCTCCGTTCTCAGTGTTTGGTTTCTCCCCATTTGGATTCTCTCCGTTTTCTGTATTTGGCTTCTCACCGTTCTCAGTATTCGGATTTTCTCCATTCGGATTCTCTCCATTTGGATTCTCTCCGTTCTCATTCTATGGTTGCGTAGATCAGGATACCCTAGTATCCGTAGTGGGTCCAAATGACTCAGTTGCGTACAAGGCTGCAAAAGACATTGTTGTAGGAGACGAAGTTTGGGCACCACGATGGACAGAACTTGTTGACGAATCTTTGGCTAATCCAAATGACATGCAGTCAGCAGTACTAACAGGTATGGAAATGGTAAAGACATCAATTGTCGCTTCACGACCATCTGTTAAAGCAACAACAATGTGGTTTAACGATGACCCATCACTTCGATTCTCACTAGAAGAAAGAATGCTTGTAAAGCGAGATGGAACATATCAATTTGCAAACTCTGGAACAATTGAGGTTGGAGATTATCTAGTTAAGAATCTCGAAGATGGAACATTCCAAGATCTAGAGATTACCAAGGTAGATATTGTTGACGGCGACCGTGTTGTTTATCAATTCGACGCAGAACCTACAGACACAATCATTGCTGGTAACTTTGTTTGCCACAATTTAAAGGCCTTCTAGTATAGTTGGATAAACTTGTCTAGCGTATATCACTTACATATACCTAGAACTGGTGGAGTGTCTTTACGTGAGCACATTAAGCCTATTCTTGGAAATGATCAATGTTTTTCAACTCACTATCAGGCATTAAGCCACGACTCCTTTGGTTCTAAGAAATTTGTATCTGGACATTTTGGATTAATGCCAATAGACTATATGGACAATCCTTATATTTTTACAATAGTCCGTGACCCTATTTCTAGATTTATTAGTTATATTAAATATACTAAAAAAATATTTGAGTATATGGATGATTTAGAGTACCTAGAATATTGTCTATACGAAGTTCCAGAGGCATATAGTAATATGCAGACAAAATTTTTAAGCGGGTACACAGACATAGAAAAATATAATGGTAGTTCTGGCATAGCAGACAAAGTATCTAACTTATGGTACTTAGAGGGTTACTCAGATAATGCCATTGAGGTTTTAAATACAATAGATCACATTGACATATTTACTTTAGATCAAATAAATCTTATACCATTTAAAATATCGGATGTTTTAGGGATACCCGCTTTTCGTTTATCGATTGCCTATAACGGATCAGACCCAAGGGTATTTATACCAGAGAAACATTATGATAGAATTAGAGAGTTAAACGAACAGGATATAATTCTATATAATGAAATTTGCAAAAGATCCTAAAAATACTACCTGGACAATTAAAGAGTTGTCCTCATTTGAGATTGATGGTATTGTCGACGAGGTTTCTAAGTATCAAAATGAGTGGTTTATTGATACAAGCAGACAAGAAACCTATCTTTCGCATAAGGATACTCTAATGTATCAACTACAGTTTATGGACTATGATTGGTATCCAGAGTTGCCAGTTGATACACATACGGTCAATTCCTTTAAAACAGATGTGGCACAATCTCAATACAACTATATTGTTCGATCTATGGAATCTGCCTTTGATGGCAAGGTGGTAAGGTCAGAATTGGTAGTCCTTAAAGCAAATAAGAAGGTTAGTCCTCACGTAGATGGAGGGCAAATGTTAAATATATCTAGAAGATGCCATATCCCTATTTTTACAAACGATAATGTATTCTTTACAGTCTTTAAAAATAGAGTAAATATGAAGCCTGGAATATGTTATGAGATTAACAATGGCATGCCTCATTCTGTGGAGAACAACTCAGACTTAGACAGGGTCCACCTGATACTAGACATTTTGCCAAATGAATATATGCTATAATTATAAAGAGTGCTAGGAGATAAAATGCAAACTCATCAGACCGAAATGAAAAGCGTGAGCAGATCACCGCAACCTCATAAATTTTTTGAAAGGTACCTAGAGAATAATCTAGATGTCCTTACTTTTGAATTACAAGATAGATATAAGAAGATTGAAGAAGCAAAAGTAACTGGTGTGACCCCAGTCACAGATAATGAGATTTGGAAATCTTCTAATAGCGTATCTACAATGAAATGGAGACAGTACAATGTATTCCAGTTCCACTCAGATGGTATCTATAACTTGTATAAGGCTGTAAGAGAGATGGCCATCGAAGCATGCGATTACTACGACATAGATTTCGACAAACAACGCTACATGCTGCAGGGATGGTTTAACATTAATCATGCACATAGTGGAAAGTTAGACTGGCACGATCACGGACCAATGGGTGCACCAAACTTCCATGGCTACTACTCTGTAAGTGCAGAACCATCCGTTACGTATTATAGAGTTTTTGACAAGGATGTTGAAAACCATAATAAGAATAATCGTGCAATTCTTTCTGAGATGGGTCACCCACATGCAATGGGAGATTGGGACTGGGAAGGTCCAAGAATTACGATTGCCTATGACATCGTTCCATTGTACGATATCAAACATTTTGCAAAGGATCAGGAGCAGCATTGGATACCACTAGCATGATAGCCATGAAATCAAACAAGAGACCACACAGATTCTTTGAGCGTTTTATTAATAATGACCTAGATGACCTATATGTATACCTTAAGGATAAGCATAAGGAAATTTTAGACGGTAAGGTGGGAGAAATTCCAGCAGAAGAGTTGGCTAAATTTAATGAGATCAATGGTGCACCGACACAACTAGGTCATTACTATAACGTGTTTGACTTTGATCACAGAGCCATTAAGGTTCTAAAGAAGGCCCTTTATGACGCTATGCAAGATGCCTGTGAATATTATGAAATTGATTTTAAGGCCAAAGATTACATGATTCATGGATGGTTTAACCTTGACTATCGCTCAGACGGAAAAGTTTCTCCGTTAGAAAAGCCAGAACATTACCATGACCACATGGGCGGAGAAGGTGCTCCTGTATTTCACGGATACTACTGTGTTAATGCTGAGCCATCGTCAACTTATTATCTAATCGATGGAGAAACTCCATTTGAAAATATTAATAAGAATAATCGTGCAATTATTTCAGAAACTGGACATCCGCATGGCAGAGATGACTGGTACAAGCAGGCTCCAAGAATTACAATCGCTTATGATATTGCTCCATCATCAATGAACGTTGGGTCAAATTGGATAAAGTTATAAAAAAGTTTTTATGCTTTGTTCTTGGACATAAGGTTTCTACAATTCAATGTCCAGTTACTGGGATTAAGCAAACATCTTGTATTAGATGTACCCCACAACGCCATGAACGTGGCATGAGTTTTTCATAACACTAAACCTAAGATTGAGGCAGTGTTTTGCTTTTTAGAAAACTCTGCTATAATTAGTCTATTCCAGTTTTCAAGAAGGAGAAACACATGTCAGATTTTTTTAGTTTTCGTTTGCCAGATGACTTTGTTAATGAATATCAAACAAAGCAATCACCATTTGGATTCGTAGATGCAGGTAGCAATTCGTTGGGAGAGATCACCTTTATTCGCACATATTCTCGTGTGAAGGAGGATGGAACTAAAGAGCGTTGGCATGAAGTTTGTCGTCGTGTAATTGAGGGTATGTACTCAGTACAGAAGAACCATGCCAAGGAGAATCGTCTACCGTGGAACGATTATAAGGCTCAGAAGTCAGCGCAAGAAGCCTTCCAGAGAATGTTTGAACTTAAGTGGACCCCACCAGGACGAGGCATGTGGACATTTGGAACAGCCATGACAATGGAAAAGAAGAACTCGGCAGCACTACAAAACTGTGCTATGGTTTCTACAAAAGACTTAGATAAGAATGATCCAGGAGCACTGTTTGCTTGGGTAATGGATGCACTTATGCTTGGCATCGGTGTTGGCTTTGATACAGTTGGACAGGAAAAGAATTTTTCTATCTATGCACCAACAGAGCCAGCAGCGATTTACGAAATTCCAGACACTCGTGAGGGATGGGTAGAATCGGTTAGACTTTTGTTAAACTCTTACCTACGACAGAACCAGCCAATCCAGCAATTTAACTATGACCTTATCCGTCCTCTAGGAGCACCGATTAAGGGCTTTGGAGGGGTCGCCAGCGGTCCAGCACCACTCATTCAACTACATACACAGATAGAACGTGTAATCGGCGGTAGAGCAGGAGAAACCCTTGATAGCCGTGCTATTACAGACATCATCAACCTTATTGGTACCTGCGTGGTATCAGGAAATGTTCGCCGTTCTGCAACCCTTGCTTTAGGTGCAGCAGGAGATGAAGACTTCATTAATCTTAAGAATGCTGAAGTGTTCCCAGAGCGCAACTCGTTTGATCCAGAAAAGCCAGGTTGGGCTTGGATGTCAAATAACTCAATTTCTGCAACAGTCGGAATGGACTATGAAAAGTACACTGATCTGATTGTTAATAATGGAGAGCCAGGCTTTATCTGGCTTGATGTTGCTCGTAACTATGGTCGTCTAGCAGATCCTGCAGATGGAAAAGACTATCGTGTTATGGGCTTCAATCCTTGTGCGGAGCAGCCATTGGAGTCGTATGAACTTTGTACTCTTGTAG
>JACCEB010803848.1_pt1 | contig 27320 bp, 22 predicted proteins | sample 7454761 | NCBI WGS metagenome assembly JACCEB01 (sample SAMN15323454, study PRJNA562643) | freshwater metagenome | isolation source: river surface water | place: USA:Blue River Watershed | collected 2017-08-18
ATCTTGAAATGCCTAGCCTGCATCTATTGGCACAGATGGAGCGTATCGGTATTGGTGTAGATCGAGATGAGTTAAACGCCCTCCAGGCGTTCTTTGCAAGTGAAGAACTCGCAGCCACATCGGCAGCCTACAAAGCTGCCGGCCGAGAATTTAATGTTTCATCGCCCAAGCAATTGCAAGTAATCCTTTTTGATGAGTTGGGTTTACCGAAAACTAAGAAAATAAAGACCGGATTTAGCACTGATGCCGAATCTTTAGAGTGGTTGTTCGCAAAGACCAGCCATCCAGTCCTTCAGAACTTGCTGCGAATAAGAGAAGTTGCGAAGTTGAGAACTACTGTCGAAGGACTAATTAGCGCAATTGCATCTGATGGAAGAATACATACGACTTTTCAACAGACCGTTGCTGCAACGGGAAGACTCTCATCAACCGATCCGAATCTTCAGAATATTCCGATCAGAAGCGATGAGGGAAGAAGGATTCGCAACTCATTTGTAGCGCAAGCTCCCTATGTCGACTTAATGACGGCGGACTACAGTCAAATTGAGATGCGGATCATGGCGCACCTTTCGGAAGACAAGGGCTTGCTAAAAGCATTTCATGAAGGAGAAGATCTGCACACAACGGTTGCGTCACAAGTTTTTGGAATTCCAATTAAAGAAGTTGATAGCGAGATGCGTCGCCAAATAAAAGCTATGTCATATGGGCTGGCATATGGGCTCTCATCATTCGGACTGGCGCAACAACTAGATATTGCACCGGCCGAAGCGAGCGCCCTCATGGGAAAGTACTTTGAGCGCTTTGGCGGAATTCAAGATTATTTGAAAGAGGTGGTGCGAGTTGCCCGGGAGCGGGGATATACCGAGACGATTTTGGGTCGGAGACGTTATCTTCCAGATCTAAATCATGAGAACCGGCAGCGGCGCGAAGTCGCCGAACGTGCCGCGCTAAATGCCCCAATACAAGGTTCAGCAGCGGACATCATCAAAGTTGCAATGCTAAATGTGGCGAAGTCTTTAGCGAACGAGGGACTGAGATCTCGACTTTTGTTGCAAGTTCATGATGAGTTGATTTTCGAAGTTGCTCCAGGTGAAGCGGAACGACTTGAAAAGTTGGTGCGACGAGATATGGGAGGGGCTTACCCGCTCAGAGCCCCGCTTGATGTCAATGTAGGTTTCGGAAAGAGTTGGGATCTAGCCGCCCACTAAGGTCCAACCACTGGGGTCCAACCACTGGGGTCCAAATTGACCCCCATCCACTATTGAAAGTAATCTTGCGCTCCGCGCTTGGGGATCTTGTATCACCTTAGACCTAGAAGGAAATACCCAATTCAAATTGGAGTCGGACTTTAAGCGTGCCCTACTAGAAAATTTCCCCACGGAGTAACTTGTCAACTCAAATATCGTTAAATGATGTCGGAACAGCAGCAGATTTCCTCGCCGCAATCGAAGGCACAATCAAGAATTTCAATGATGGAGATTTAGTCTCAGGAGTCGTCGTTCAAGTAGATCGCGACGAAGTACTTCTAGATATTGGATACAAGACTGAAGGTGTAATTCCTTCACGCGAGTTATCAATTCGCCATGACTTAGATCCAAGTGAATTAGTGAAAATTGGCGAGCGGATTGAAGCGCTCGTTCTACAGAAGGAAGATAAAGAAGGTCGCTTAATCCTCTCCAAGAAGCGCGCCCAATACGAGAAGGCCTGGGGCGAGATTGAAGGAAAGAAAGAGCGAGACGAAGTTGTTGTTGGAACGGTTATTGAAGTTGTGAAAGGTGGCTTGATCGTCGATATCGGTCTACGCGGCTTCCTTCCTGCATCCCTTGTTGAGATGCGTCGCGTACGTGATCTATCGCCATACATTGGCAAGCAAGTCGAAGCAAGAATCATCGAACTAGATAAGAACCGTAACAATGTGGTTCTCTCTCGCCGCGCATACTTGGAACAGACTCAATCCGAATCGCGCACCTCATTCCTTAACCAGCTACAGAAGGGACAAGTTCGCTCCGGCGTTGTCTCTTCAATAGTGAATTTCGGCGCCTTCGTTGATCTTGGCGGTGTTGATGGTCTTGTGCATGTCTCCGAACTATCGTGGAAGCACATTGATCATCCTGGCGAAGTTGTTGAAGTGGGCGATGAAGTAACTGTGGAAGTTTTGGAAGTTGACTTTGAGCGTGAGCGGGTTTCGCTATCCCTTAAGGCAACTCAAGAAGATCCATGGCAAGCATTTGCTAGAACTCACACCATTAATCAAGTAGTTCCTGGTGAGGTCACAAAGTTGGTTCCATTTGGCTCATTTATTCGGGTATTCGATGGCATCGAAGGATTAGTTCATATCTCCGAGCTCGCGGAACGCCATGTCGAAATCCCAGAGCAGGTAGTACAAGTTGGCGACCAACTCTTTGTAAAGATTATCGATATTGATCTTGAACGTCGTCGTATCTCTCTCTCGCTAAAGCAGGCTAATGAGGGACATGACGTTCCAGTTGAAGCTTTCGACCCTACGCAATACGGAATGCCTGCTCGCTATGATGAAAATGGAAACTTCATCTATCCAGAAGGCTTTGACCCACAAACACAAGAGTGGAAGCCTGGTTATGAAACACAACGTGAAGAGTGGGAGCGCCAATACGCAGAAGCTCAAGCACGTTTCCTTGCTCACAAGAAGCAGAAGGCGCAAGCCCAAGCAGCAGATGCCGCCGCAGCTGCAGAACAACCTGCAGAAGATGGCGCAACTAGCTCAGCAGAGTAGTAGTGATTGAGAAGGGGGCCAGATTTATTGTCTGGCCCTTTTCTCTATATTTGGAACTGAGTAAGACTTAACCCCAGAACTTTGGAGAAGGCGCGATGCTCTCAATAGCTCTCACCGGAGGTATCGGTTCAGGTAAGTCTCTCGCTGCTGAATTCTTTGAGGAATTGGGCGCAGTTGTTATCGATTCAGATCAACTTGCGCGCGATGCAATTGAACGTGGAACTCCTGGCTTTGATGAGGTAGTTGCAAGTTTCGGTGATGCGATTCTCTCGGGCGGAGAGATTGATCGAGCGAAATTGGCCGAAATAGTTTTTAAAGATGAACTGGCCCGGCGAAATCTAGAGGCGATTATTCACCCAAGAGTACGCGATATCGCAACTCGCATTGCTGCTCGGGTCCCTCAAGACGGAGTTGTAATAAATCAAATCCCACTTCTCTTTGAGACGAATGGCAAGAGTCGCTTTGATGTAGTGATAACTGTCGCCTCTACCCTTGAAAACAGAAAGGCGCGCCTTGCTCAGCGCGGGATGAAAAGTTACGAGATTGAACGAAGAATTAACGCTCAAGCTAGTGATGAGCAACGAGCCTCGATTGCTGACATTGTGATCGAAAATGATGGAACTCAAGAAGAGTTAGAGGCAAGAGTTGCTGAAGTCTGGGAGCGCGAGATATTGCCGCGAATCAATAAATGACGCGTGCAATTACTACTACGCCCAGAGCGGATAGACCCTTTAAGGTAATTAGTGATTTTCAACCTGCCGGCGACCAACCCAGTGCAATTGCAAATTTAACCGATCGAGTTAACCGGGGCGAATCTGACATAGTTTTGCTAGGTGCGACAGGAACTGGAAAATCAGCGACAGTGGCATGGCTAATTGAGCAGGTCCAAAGACCAACTCTTGTTCTAGCTCCAAACAAAACGCTCGCCGCCCAACTCGCTAATGAGTTTCGCGAATTATTACCAAATAATGCAGTTGAGTATTTCGTCTCGTACTATGACTACTACCAACCAGAAGCTTATGTCCCACAAACTGATACCTTCATAGAGAAGGATGCATCGATAAATTCCGAGGTCGAACGACTTCGCTACTCAGCAACATATTCATTACTCACAAGGCGAGACGTTGTTGTAGTGGCTACGGTTTCATGCATCTACGGATTGGGCACTCCACAGGAGTACATCGATCGGATGGTGCGGATAAATGTGGAGGATTCAATTGAGCGAAACGCACTTCTTCGAAGGTTCGTGGATATTCAATATAAACGAAACGATATGGCCTTTGAGCGCGGAACATTTAGAGTAAGAGGCGATACCGTTGAAATTATCCCGGTTTATGAAGAGTTGGCTATTCGCATTGAGATGTTTGGCGAAGAGATTGAACGACTAACGACGCTAAACCCGCTCACTGGCGAGATTGTGAGTGATGTTAAGGAAGTATTTATCTTCCCGGCAACTCACTACTCAGCGAGCCCTGCAACAATGAAACGAGCGATGGCCGATATCGAGGCTGAACTAGCTATAAGACTTGAACAATTAGAGCGCTCTAATAAATTGTTGGAGGCGCAGCGCCTTCGAATGCGTACCCAATTTGATTTAGAGATGATCGCCCAACTCGGTTTTTGTTCAGGAATTGAAAATTACTCCCGCCATATCGATGGTCGTGCTCCGGGGTCTGCCCCAAATTGCTTACTAGATTACTTTCCAGAAGATTTCTTATGTGTAATTGACGAGTCTCACATAACAGTTCCCCAAATCGGTGCGATGTATGAGGGGGATGCTTCGCGCAAGCGGACTTTGGTTGAACATGGATTTAGGCTTCCCAGCGCGATGGATAACCGGCCGCTCACTTTTAATGAATTCCTAGAGCGAACACCCCAGAAGGTTTACCTCTCGGCCACACCAGGGCCATATGAAATGGAACAGGCTGGCGGAGTATTTGTGGAGCAGGTAATTAGGCCTACTGGTCTCATTGATCCAAAGATAATTCTCAAACCTACAAAAAATCAGATTGATGACTTGATGGTGGAAATAAATGCTCGGGCGGAGCGAAATGAGCGAGTGCTGGTAACTACATTAACCAAGAAAATGGCGGAGGACTTAACTGATTACTTTGCTAACGCGGGAATCAGAGTTAGATATCTTCACTCGGAGGTCGATACCTTAAGACGCGTTGAACTTCTAAGGGAATTGCGACTTGGGGAATACGACGTCTTGGTAGGAATCAATCTTTTACGAGAAGGTCTAGATTTACCTGAAGTTTCACTTGTCTCAATCCTTGATGCCGATAAGGAAGGTTTCTTAAGATCGACTAGGTCATTGATTCAGACCATAGGTAGAGCTGCTCGAAATGTATCGGGCGAAGTGCATATGTATGCTGACAACCTAACCGATTCCATGCGCAATGCCATAGACGAAACAAATCGTCGCCGCGCAAAACAAGTGGCCTACAACGAGGCGATGGGAATAGATCCGCAACCCCTGCGCAAGAAGATTGCGGACATAACCGATTTGATTGAAAAAGAGAGCGAGGACACCGATAGCCTGCTTAGCGGAGGGCGAAGAAAGGGAGTTACAGAAACTCCAGTTGGCGTACATGCCAAGTCACTCGTAGCCTTACCTCGCGCCGAGTTACTCGGGCTCATCGAATCGTTAACCGAGCAGATGCGTAGCGCCGCTGCTGAATTGCAATTCGAACTAGCCGCCCGCTTGCGGGATGAAATCAAGGAATTGAAGCGGGAGTTAAGAAGTATGGACGAGGGTGGCATTAAGTGAGCGCGGATCGTTTGATTGTTCGTGGAGCGCGCGAACATAACCTTAAAAATGTTTCACTTGACCTTCCACGCAATTCGCTCATCGTTTTCACCGGCCTTTCAGGTTCGGGTAAGTCATCACTTGCCTTTGACACAATTTTCGCCGAAGGGCAACGCCGTTACGTCGAATCACTCTCGGCATATGCTCGACAATTCCTTGGCCAAATGGATAAACCAGATGTTGATTTCATCGAAGGTCTATCACCTGCCGTTTCAATAGATCAAAAGTCCACAAATCGAAATCCCCGCTCAACCGTTGGCACAATTACTGAGGTTTACGATTACTTGAGATTGCTCTTTGCCCGCGCTGGCAAACCTCACTGTCCAAAATGCGGTAAGCCAATCACCAAACAGACCCCACAGAACATAGTTGACCAAATCCTTGCACTCGCGCCAGAAACTCGTTTCCAAGTTCTCGCACCGATGATTCGCGCACGAAAAGGTGAGTTCGCTGATTTATTTAAAGATCTTCTCGCCCAAGGCTACTCACGGGCACGAGTTGATGGTGTAACAGTGCAACTGAGTGAACCACCAAAACTAAAGAAGCAAGAGAAACATACGATAGAAGTAGTAATAGATCGCTTAACTGCCAAGTCCGAATCGAAACAGCGGCTGACTGATTCGATTGAGACTGCGCTGCGCCTTGCAAATGGTTTAGTAACTCTTGAGTTTGTAGATGCTAAAGAGAAAGGTGAACGCGAGCGCACCTACAGCGAGTTGTTGGCCTGTCACGATTGTGGCCTCTCATTTCAAGAGATGGAACCTCGCTCCTTCTCCTTTAATTCGCCTTTTGGTGCCTGCCCGGAGTGCACTGGTATTGGTTCAAAACTTGTTGTCGATGAGGAATTAGTTATCCCAGATGATTCAATCTCAATAAACGAGGGTGCAATTGCGCCTTGGGCGGGTGGTCAGAGTGTGGACTATTTCAATAACCTTTTAGAGGCACTTGCAAAAGATGTGAAGTTCTCAATGGATACTCCGTGGAAGCGGCTATCTGAAAAAGCTAAGGCAGCGATTCTCAATGGCTATGAGTATGAAGTCCACGTTAAATATAAGAATCGCTATGGCCGGGTTCGTAGCTATTCAACTGGCTTTGAAGGCGTCATTCCATTTATCGAACGGCGTCATGGCGAAACCGAGAGCGATTACAGCCGCGAGAAGTACGAAGCTTATATGCGCGAAACGCCATGCGCGGTCTGTAATGGTTCGAGGCTAAAGCCCGAAGTATTAGCAGTAACTGTGGGTGGGAAGAACATTGCCGAAATTTGTGAGCTCTCAATCGATGCATGCGCAAAGTTTCTTAAAGAGATAAAGCTTGGCACCCGCGAGATGAAAATTGCCGAACGGGTGATGAAAGAAGTCAATGCACGTTTGGGCTTCTTGCTAGATGTAGGTCTTGAGTATCTAACTTTGGCTAGAGCCGCCGCATCTTTATCTGGTGGCGAAGCTCAGCGCATCCGGCTTGCCACCCAGATTGGTTCGGGATTGGTCGGAGTTCTTTATGTCCTAGATGAGCCAAGTATTGGCCTGCACCAACGAGACAATCGAAGATTAATTGAGACGCTTACGCACTTGCGCGACCTTGGTAATACCTTGATCGTGGTTGAGCATGATGAAGAAACCATCAGAACTGCTGATTGGATTGTTGATATTGGTCCTGGGGCAGGCGAACATGGGGGAGAAATTGTTGTCTCAGGAGACTTTGAGAGTTTAACCAATTCGAAGAAGTCCATTACTGGTGCTTATATTTCGGGCCGTTCCACTATTGCTATCCCCAAGAAACGTCGCGCAATAAACTCGAAGAAGTCCCTCGTCGTTAAGGAAGCTAAAGAAAATAATCTCAAGTCAATTGATGTTACCTTCCCATTAGGCCTTTTCATTTCAGTAACCGGTGTAAGTGGTTCCGGAAAATCAACGCTCGTAAATGACATTCTCTACTCGGTATTAGCCAATAAATTGAATGGCGCCCGAATAGTTCCGGGTCGACATAGAACCATTAGCGGGATCGATAACCTCGACAAAGTTGTGCATGTAGATCAATCACCGATTGGGCGAACGCCGAGATCTAATCCAGCGACTTACACCGGAGTTTTTGACAAGATCCGCGCGCTCTTTGCCGAAACTAGTGAAGCAAAAGTGCGCGGCTACCAACAAGGTCGCTTCTCCTTTAACGTCAAGGGTGGCCGCTGTGAGAATTGTGCGGGCGATGGCACGATCACAATAGAAATGAACTTCTTGCCTGATGTTTATGTTCCATGCGAAGTCTGCCATGGCGCGCGCTACAACCGAGAGACCTTAGAGGTCCACTACAAGGGTAAGACCATCTCGGAAGTTCTAGACATGCCAATCGAGAAAGCGGTCGAATTCTTTGAATCAATCCCAGCCATCCATCGATACCTTAAGACGCTCTGTGATGTTGGTCTTGGTTATGTACGTCTCGGACAGTCGGCACCGACGTTGTCTGGCGGTGAAGCACAACGAGTTAAGTTAGCAACAGAATTACAACGCCGTTCTACTGGAAGAACTATTTATGTCCTCGATGAACCAACAACCGGATTGCATTTTGAAGATGTCAGAAAATTATTGGGAGTTTTGCAACGCTTGGTCGATACCGGGAATACAGTCGTAGTAATTGAACATAACTTGGATGTCATCAAATCGGCAGATTGGGTTATCGATCTAGGTCCCGAAGGAGGCTCAGGCGGCGGCACTGTTGTTGCTACTGGAACCCCAGAGGAAGTGGCGAAAAACAAGGCGAGCTACACCGGAAAGTTCTTGGCTGAGACCCTTAAGCGAACGAAGTAATTTATGGCCGATCCAAATAGTTACCGGCCCCAAGGCGTTCCAGATGAACCGGGGGTCTATCGCTTCTTCGATGAGGGCGGCCGCGTTATTTATGTGGGTAAAGCTCGTTCGCTAAAGAATCGACTCAATTCTTATTTTCAAAAGAACCTTCCAGAGAAGACAAATCGAATGGTTCATGCCGCGACGCGCGTGGATTGGACTGTAGTTAATTCTGAAGTGGAGGCGCTACAACTCGAATTCACATGGATAAAAGAGGAGAGTCCCCAATTCAATGTCCAGTTTCGAGATGACAAGTCATATCCATTTCTTGCAATCAGCGTAAAGGAAGATTTTCCGCGGCTATTTATTACGCGGCGAGCTAAGCAGAAAGGAATAAAATACTTCGGACCATTTGCTCACGCATGGGCTCTGAGAACGACCTTTGATTTGATTCTGGAACTCTTCCCAATCCGCTCGTGCTCGAAAAGTAATTTCGAACGTGCTCAAAAAAGCAAACGTCAATGCCTGCTGGGGGATATCGGTAAATGTGCCGCGCCGTGTGTAGGGCGAATCGATGGCGAAAGTCATCGACTTCTCATCTCGAAATTGAGCGAATTCATGGAGGGCGGAGGAGCTGATCTTGAAGCAAGGCTGCAAGGTGAGATGGAGCGCGCCGCAAAGTTAGAACAATTTGAACGCGCCGCCAAAATCCGTGATCGACTAAGGGCGCTCGAGCTAGCTAATGAATCTACTCAAGCAGCAATTTCTGATTCTATTTCCGCAGATTTCATCGCGCTTCACGATGACATAACCCATTCTGCTGCTTCCTTCTTTCGTGTGCGCGCCGGAAGAGTAGTCGGATCAAGAGCTTGGATTATGGATAGAACAAATCTGCCTGAGGATGAGAATCTGATTTTAGCTACCTTGGAATTGATATATCGAGAGTATGAAATTCCGCGAGAGATATACGCAAATGTGGAAATTCCGGATAGCACTGCGCTTGAGGATCTCTTGTTACAACGCTCTGGAATAAAGACGGCAATTCATTTTCCTCAGAGGGGCGAGAAAGTAGAGATTTTGGAGACCGTAAAACGCAACGCTCACCAATCCTTAATTCAATTTCTGAGCAAGAGAGCTAACGATGCTGCAGTCTCAGGTCGCACTCTCGAGGAACTCGCTACCGCCCTTGAATTAGATGAGCTACCACTTCGAATAGAGTGCTTTGATATCTCAAATATTCAAGGGACATCAGTTGTCGCATCCATGGTCGTCTTTGAAGATGGTCAACCTAAGAAAAGTGATTACCGACGCTTTGGAATCGATGATAAAGAGAAATTTGATGACACTCGAGCGATGCATCATGTGATCACTCGAAGGTTTAAGCGCTATCTAGAGGAAAAAGATCTAGATTTGGAGGAAATTGCTGCCGAAGGTGGAGCAAGGCCTCGCTTTGCCTACCCACCTCAACTTGTAATTGTTGATGGCGGACGCGGACAGGTAAACGCTGCGGCACGGGCTCTTGCTGAACTTGGAATAACGGATGTCGCTTTAGTCGGATTAGCGAAACGTCTTGAGGAGATCTGGTTCCCTGATCGAACTTATCCAGTAATTCTCAAACGCAATAGCGAAGCGCTTTATTTAGTGCAGCGGATTCGCGATGAAGCGCATCGTTTTGCAATCACATTCCATCGCTCGAAACGCTCCAGGCTCATGTTGGAATCGCTTTTAGATGAGATTGCCGGCCTTGGAGAGGTGCGCCGAAATGCGCTTCTTGAGACCTTTGGTTCAATCGCTGCTTTGCGCAAGGCGAGCGCTACTGAGATTGCGGCCGTTCCTGGGGTAGGGGAGAAGACCGCAAACTCCATTGTGGAAACTCTCACGAAAATTGCTGGAAATTACGAGGTAGATACCGAAACTGGCGAGATAACCGAACATCCTTGACATGGATAGCATGATGACGCCATGACGCGCGAAGTCGTAGTAATTACTGGGATGAGTGGAGCAGGGCGCTCCACTGTTGCCCATTCCATGGAAGATTCCGGTTGGTATGTGATCGATAACCTCCCACCTTCACTTCTCGCCTCGGTGCTTGAGATGACTGAGCAGACCTCGGATTCAATTGCGGTAGTAATTGATGTGAGGGGACGTCAATTCTTCGATGATCTAAATCGCTCCCTTGCAGAACTGGTGGAGAAGGGGGTATCGCGCAAGATTATTTTTGTCGATGCCTCAGACGAAGTTCTAATTATGAGATTTGAATCATCACGCAGACCTCACCCACTGCAAGGCAATGATCGAATTGTTGACGGAATTGAGCGTGAACGCGCGAAACTTAGGGAGATGAGAGCAGGAGCAGACTTAGTTGTAGATACTTCGCAACTTAACATTCATCAATTAGAGCGGAAAATCAACGAACTTTTTCAGAGTGGCTCACTGGCCGCGCTTAAAGTTAATGTCCTTTCGTTTGGATATAAATTCGGTATACCTGCAGATGCAGACCTGGTTATGGATTGTCGATTCATCCCAAATCCACATTGGCAGAGCGAGCTTCGCTCCAAGACCGGACTTGATAAAGAAGTTAGTGAAGCAGTTCTTAACGCAAATGCCGTCCCTGAGTTTCTAAACCGTTATGTCGCGCTCTTCGACAGTATCGCAAAGGGATATTTACATGAAGGAAAGAAATTTATAACTCTTGCAATCGGGTGCACCGGTGGAAAACACAGAAGTGTTGCAGTCGCGGAAGAATTGGCTAATAGATTAAATGGTCTTCACCTAGCGGGGGATGCTTCGGTTTCGGCTCATGCGATACATCGAGATTTAGGAAGAGAGCGTTGAAAGTAGTTTCTTTTGGTGGCGGACATGGTCTTGCTGCCATGCTTAAAGCTCTCCGACGCGTAACCCCGGAAATAACTGCAATTGTCACTGTTGCTGATAACGGAGGTTCAAGTGGCAGATTGCGTGAGGAATTCAATTCACTTCCACCTGGTGATTTAAGGATGGCACTTGCTGCGCTTTGTGGCGATGATGAATGGGGAAGAAACTGGGCGAATCTGATGCAGTACCGGTTTACTTCCGAAGGAGAATTAAATGGCCATGCGCTGGGAAATTTACTTCTTGCTGCGCTTTGGGATCGCGACGGAGATCCAATTCAAGGTCTTGAACGCGTCGGCGCCTTATTGAAAGTTGTAGGTCGGGTGCTACCGATGTCGCTGCAACCACTTGATATCGAAGGCACATTTAGAAATTGGCAAGGAACCCAGGTAATCAGGGGTCAGACCGATGTTGCAATCGGAAAGGGAACTCTAGAGAACCTATCGTTAATTCCCGCGGGGGCTAAGCCGACCCCAGAAGGTTTGGCTGCCATAGCCGATGCTAATTGGTTAACACTTGGTCCGGGCTCATGGTTCTCTAGCGTTATACCGCACTTGTTGCTAGATGAGCAGCGAGATGCAATTTGCTCATCAAAAGCTAGAAAGATAATCGTCCTAAATCTTGACGCTAATCCAAGCATTTCCGGCGATGAATTTGCGGGCTATTCTCCGGCCGATCACCTAAGACTAATTGTGAAATATGCCCCTAATTTGAAATGTGATTTTGCTATCGCTGACGAATCAATAATGGCTAGAAGTGAAAGTGGCAGGGAATTGGAGGCAATTGTTAAAGATATGAGCGGGAATTTAATTGTTGCAGAGCTAGCGGCAAGCCCTGGTAGTAATCACCACGATCCCGAAAAATTAAGTTCCGTTTTCCGCAACATTTTTGCGACAGAAGTGATTAGATAACGCTTATGGCTATGACCTCTTCCGTCAAAGACGAATTAAGTCGACTATCAATCTCAAAGCCCTGTTGCCGAAAAGCAGAAGTCTCCTCAATTCTTCGCTTCGCCGGAGGTCTTCACATAACTTCTGGGCGAATCATGGTGGAAATTGAATTAGATACAGCGCAAGCAGCTCGCCGGGTTCGAAAAGACATTGCCGACATTTATGGACATGAATCAGATCTCGCAGTAATTAGCGCAGGGGGATTGCGCAAGGGAAGTCGCTATTTGGTAAGAGTTGTAAAAGATGGAGATGCTCTAGCGCGCCAAACCGGACTAGTTGATTCAAATGGTCGCCCAGTTCGTGGTCTTCCGCCCCAAGTTGTCTCTGCCGGGGTCTGCGATGCGGAAGCAGCATGGCGCGGTGCATTTTTAGCGCATGGCTCCCTTACAGAACCCGGTCGATCATCAGCCCTTGAAATAACTTGTCCTGGTCCAGAAGCTGCACTTGCCTTGGTGGGAGCGGCCCGACGATTAAATATTACGGCGAAGGCGCGTGAAGTCCGCGGTGTCGATCGAGTGGTAATCCGTGATGGCGATGCAATCGGAGTTCTACTCACACGTTTAGGTGCGCACGAAAGTGTGCTTGCTTGGGAAGAGCGCCGAATGCGAAGAGAAGTTCGAGCTACAGCTAATCGACTTGCAAATTTTGATGATGCAAATTTGCGAAGATCAGCGCGTGCCGCAGTCGCCGCATCGGCAAGAGTTTCCCGGGCTTTAGAAATTCTCGGTGAAGATATTCCAAAGCATTTAAGAGATGCAGGTGAACTTAGAATTAATCATGGCCAAGCAAGCCTAGAAGAGCTGGGATCTTTGGCATCACCACCAATGACAAAGGATGCAATCGCCGGTCGCATCCGTAGATTGTTAGCAATGGCCGATAAGCGAGCATCAGAACTAGGGATTCCTGATACTGAAGCGGGGCTTTCACCCGATCTGCTCAACTAAATCTAGTTCGCTGATAGAATTTCCGCGGGCCCACAGAGTTGTGGCAAAAAGCTAATTCCGTTACAAAGAGGTTTCTTCATGGTCAAAGTAGGTATTAATGGCTTCGGTCGAATTGGGCGTAATTTTTTGCGCGCCGCACTTGCATCAAATGCACCGGTTGAAATAGTTGCAGTCAACGACCTAACTAGCATCGACACTCTTGCTCACCTAATCAAGTACGACTCAATCTTGGGACGGCTAAATCAAGAAGTCTCTTTCGATGAAAACTCACTCACTATCGGTGGGAAGAAGATTCGCGTCTTTGCTGAAAAAGATCCCGCAGCACTTCCTTGGGCGAGCGTGGGCGCTGAGATCGTCATTGAATCTACCGGCCGTTTCACAAAGGCATCAGATGCCGCTAAACACCTAACTGGTGGAGCAAAGAAAGTTGTTATCTCAGCTCCTGCTACTGATGAGGATGTAACTCTCGTGCTGGGCGTAAATGACTCTTCTTATGATCCTAATAAACATAAAATTATTTCCAACGCCTCATGCACGACAAACTGCTTGGCGCCAATGGCTAAGGTTTTGAATGACAACTTTGGCATCGTTCGTGGATTCATGACCACCGTTCACGCCTACACCAACGACCAGGTAATTCTAGATTTTCCTCATAAGGATCTCCGGAGAGCCCGATCTGCCGCCACAAATATCATTCCAACATCAACCGGTGCAGCAAAGGCAATTGGCCTCGTGCTTCCGGAATTGAAGGGCAAGCTCGATGGGTATGCACTCCGCGTTCCAGTCCCAACCGGTTCAATTACCGACTTGACCGTTGAGTTAGCAAAGGAGACCACCGTTGCGGAGATAAATGCAGCAATGAAGAAAGCTGCAGAAGGTCCGCTAAAAGGAATACTCCGTTATACCGAGGATCCAATCGTCTCAGCCGATATTGTCACTGATTCGCATTCGAGTATTTTTGATGCGGGAATCACGAAGGTAATTGGAAATCAAGCGAAGGTTGCTGCTTGGTATGACAATGAATGGGGCTATTCAAACCGCCTCGTTGACCTTATGAAATTTATCGGCGCAAAACTCTAGAACTCCATTTAAAATCTAGTGGCACGTTCGCTCGATACGTTAGCTCTTGCGGGAAGAAGGGTCTTTCTGCGCTGCGATTTAAACGTCCCGTTAAAAGAAGTTGATGGCAAACGAATAATTACCGATGATGGTCGAATTCGGGCATCACTTCCCACCATAAAAGCTTTGCTCGATGGCGGGGCTGGCGTTGTTATTGCTGCCCATCTAGGACGACCAAAAGGTGAGAGAAAACCAGAGCTCTCCTTAGCCCCAATCGCTTCTAGATTAAGTGAATTACTAGGAAAAGAAGTTGTCTTTGCAGAAGATGTAGTTGGCCCATCAGCAAGAGCAGCAACCTCAGAACTGTCGACTGGTCAAATAGTCTTACTTGAGAATATTCGTTACGAAAGCGCTGAAACTTCAAAAGATGAAGGTGAGCGTCTCGGGCTAGCGAAGACACTGGCAACATATGCTGATTTATATGTGGGCGATGGCTTTGGTGCGGTACATCGCAAGCATGCCTCAGTATTTGAGTTAGCCAACCTTCTACCGCACGCGGCTGGAAAATTAGTTCATGCAGAAGTGGAAGTTCTACAGAAACTAACGCAATCTCCGGTTCGCCCTTATGGAGTAGTGCTCGGCGGCGCGAAGGTCTCCGACAAAATTGGCGTAATAACGAATTTAATTGAAAAGGTGGACTTAATCGCTATTGGCGGCGGGATGGTCTTTACATTCCTTGCTGCCCAAGGTAAATCAATCGGCACTTCCCTTTTTGAGCCCGAGTCTTTAGAGACGGTAAAAGCGATTATGAATCGGGCTGAGGAACGCGGAGTTCAGCTCCTATTGCCAAGTGATGTTGTTGTTGCCCCGAAATTTGCTGACGCCGATCCTAAGGTGGTTTCGGTAGATGAAATTCCAAGTGACCAAATGGGCCTTGATATCGGACCTGAAAGTGGTGCGACCTTCGCAAGGGCGATTGAAAAGTGTAAGACGGTTTTCTGGAATGGACCTATGGGCGTCTTTGAATTCTCCAATTTTGCGTCGGGAACCAGGCGAGTTGCCGAGGCGTTAACCAAGGTTGATGGACTCTCGGTTGTCGGCGGAGGAGATTCGGCTGCCGCGGTCAGAGCGTTGGGATTTAAAGATGAAGACTTTGGTTACATATCAACTGGTGGCGGGGCATCACTCGAGTATCTTGAGGGCAAAGAGTTACCTGGATTAAAGGCGCTCGAATGAGATCCTTATTGATGGAGGGTAGGTAAATGAGTCGAAGACCATTGATGGCTGGGAATTGGAAGATGAATCTAAATCATCTCGAAGCAATTGCAGTCACTCAAAAATTGGCATACTCACTTGAAGAGCGAGATTTTGATGCTGTTGATGTCGCAATCATTCCTCCCTTTACTGACTTACGCTCAGTCCAAACGCTGGTCGATGGTGACCGACTTCGTATCACTTATGGCGCACAAGATCTTTCGCCCGAAAAATCCGGAGCTTTTACCGGTGATATTTCGGGTTCCATGCTTAAGAAATTGGATTGCACCTTTGTAATTGTTGGCCACTCTGAGCGGCGTGCAATTCACAAAGAGAGCGATGAATTGATAAATAGAAAAATTAAGGCCGTGCTAGAAAATGAGATGACGCCGATTTTCTGTATTGGCGAAGAACTTCCAATTCGCGAAGCGGGTGGACATGTTGCTTATGTCTTAGAGCAATTACGCGCCGGCTTAAAAGGCTTTCATAAACCGGAATTGAAGAAGATTGTTTTTGCCTACGAACCAGTATGGGCTATCGGAACCGGAAAGACTGCGACCCCAGAAGATGCCCAGGAAGTTTGTGCAGCAATTCGCGCGGAGTTAAAGAAGATCGGTAGCGATGAGATTGGCGAAAACGCTCGCATCCTCTACGGGGGCTCTGTTAAGTCCGCCAATATCGTCGACATCATGCGCCAGAGTGATGTCGATGGGGCACTCGTTGGTGGCGCGAGCCTTGACCCGGAAGAATTTGCGCGAATCTGTAAGTTCCACCGGGTCATATAAATCCCTAGAGCGCGGTAATATTCCCCCCTCAATCAGACGAAAGCGGCAGGAGTAGATAAGTGGCGTTAGCTCTCTCAATCATCCTTGTGATCACTAGCATTCTTATGATCGTGCTAGTACTTCTCCATAAAGGAAAGGGAAGTGGCCTATCAGATCTATTCGGCGGCGGTCTCTCCTCAAGCTATGGCGGCTCCTCAGTTGTCGAGAAGAATCTAGATCGCATCACTATCGTCGTCGGGGGTCTCTGGTTTGCCTCGGTAATTGCACTCGGCTTGGTTTTGAAATAAGTCTTAAGAAAATAGAGATTAGGAGAGAACATGGCTGGTGGTAGCGCAATTCGAGGCTCGCGTGTTGGCGCTGGACCAATGGGCGAAGCGGAACGTGGCGAAGCAATTGCTCGCTTTCGTATCTCTTATTGGTGCCTAAATGGTCATGAAACAAAACCCTCCTTTGCCGATGATGGAACGGTAGATATCCCAGCAGAGTGGGACTGCCCAAGATGTGGTTTCCCCGCAGGGCGCGATAAAAATAATCCACCGTCACCAATGAAGAATGAGCCATATAAGACTCACCTTGCCTATGTGAAGGAACGTCGCACTGAGGCCGAAGCAAAGAAGATCCTTGATGCAGCGCTTAAGAAATTACGCGCAGAGGATGAGGATTAAACCTCAGCAATTGCTGAAATTAATTGATTAATTCCCGCTCTTCGCTCTTTCAAGTGGATTCGAATGACCTTTAATCCCCGCGAAGCTAGGGCCTCGTTATCTCCTAGCGCCTGAGCAAGAACGAGTCGCTCAAAACCATATCCCGCTCCTGGAATTTCCAGCTCGATATGTGAATCAGAAGTTATTTGTAAGAAAGTTCCCACTAGCGGCCCACCCTTATGGAATTGGCCGGTCGAGTGCAGGAAACGCGGACCCCAGCCAAAAGTTGTCGGTATACCAAGCCGGCTCTCTAAACTCTCTCGAATCTCAACGATTTGCGAATCTGTCTCTCTATTCAAATAGGCCATCACTGCTAAGTACTTTCCAGTCTTCAATTCTCGTAAGTAATCGTCAAGGGACTCGGCTCTTGAGTTTGAAAAGATTTCTAAATCACCGAGCCTATGACCGACGCTCTCAGAGTAATTCTTCCAATTCGAAAGTAGCGCCCCAGTTCGCTCTTTTGATTCAGCAACGTTAGGTTGATTAAAAGGGTCTACTTTCAATAAGTAGCAAAGAAGTGCCGTGACCCACTCCCAAAAAATGAATTGGGCTCCTAGGGTTCCAATAATGGCGAGTGGATCGCTTTCCTTGAATGTGATGACGTCGGCACGTGATTTGGGGGCACGGTTTAGAACAACAGGCAGAATACCTTTTCCATCTTTCCCAGTTGACTCCGCAACTAATTGCTCAATCCAATCCGCTAAACCAGGATAAGGGGAGTCACCATCAAAGAAACGGGCAAACTCAAATCTCTTCTCAGCCAGCATCGCAGCAACTTGGACTGGAGCGCTATCTGGTTTAGAGAAAGTTTGTGCTGCATCCGACGCATCATCAAGAAGGAGTGAAACATCAACTCCGATTAAGGCGGCCGGGGTCAAGCCAAATGCGCTTAATGCGCTAAATCGACCACCAACCTTTGGATTGGCAATAACAGTGCGAAGCCCTTGTGAGAGCGCTGACTTATGTAGTGGACTATCAGGGTCAGTGATGATGACCATATGGTTCTTGAGATCTAAGCCAGCTTCTTTATAGGCAGACTCAAAAAGCGCCTTTTGTGAAGCGGTTTCAATGGTGCTGCCAGATTTAGATGCGACGATAACGCAACTCTTAGCAAGATTAATTTGGAGCGCCTGGGCTACCTGGGATGGCTCGGTGGAATCAAGAACAATGAGTTTTTTCTTATAGTGGGCGGCAATTACTTCGGGCGCAAGAGATGAGCCACCCATGCCACAGAGAATGAAATTCTCATGCCCAAGTTCGCGGGACCACGCAGAGAGCGCATCTAAGGTGGGCAGGAGTTCTCGTGATTCTTGCGGAAGATCTACCCAATCAAGGCGTATAGCCGCCTCATTGGCAGCGGCTGCTCCCCATAGCGAGGGATCCTTTGCCGCTAATTTTCTGGTTATCGCATTGAGATCTGCAGTATTTGTATTGCTGGGAAGTGAAAAACTTAACTTAATCACGCTCTTGCTGCCTCAACAACTTTGATTAACTCTAACCAAGGCTTGATGAATTTATCGATGCCTTCACTTTCAAGTTTCTCGGCAACTTCATCGATTGAAATCCCTATTGAGTGCAACTTTCTAATCAATTCGTTAGCTTCATCAAATTTTCCAGTGATTGTGTCGCTTACTTTTCTCTCACTAGAACGCACCGCGTTGAGCGTTGCTTCCGGCATCGTGTTAACCGTTCTTTCTGCGACTAGATCAAGGACATACATGGTGGGGTCATAGGCCGGATCTTTCACACCGGTCGATGCCCAAAGTGGTCGCTGAATCGAAGCGCCTTTTTTAGCAAGTACCTGCCACCGATCCGAGCCGTATATTTCTAGAAAGTGTTGATAAGCAAGGCGAGCATTCGCGAGCGCCGCTTTGCCACGCAAATTCTCATGCCCAGTTCCATTCAGGCGTGCATCAATTTCAGTGTCCACACGGCTTACGAAAAATGATGCCACGGAATGTATTCCGCTAACAGGTTGTGAATTCTTTACTCGAGTTTCCAGGCCTTTTAGAAATGCCTCTAAAACTGCTCGGTAACGCTCAACTGAAAAAATGATTGTGACATTAACGCTGATCCCTTCTGCAATTAATCTCTCTATTGCAGGTAGGCCTTCAAACGTTGCTGGAACTTTGATAAGCACATTAGGAGCGGCAACTAACTCCCACAGAGCCCGCGCTTGCTCGATAGTTCCTTGAGTGTCACGAGCTAGCCGCGGATCAACTTCAATACTGACTCGCCCATCAACTCCATTACTTCGCTCATAGGTGGGCAAAAAGAGTTGGCAGGCCTGCTTCACATCAGATGTAGTTAACCCAGTAATGACACCTTCGGCATCTTTGCCTTCGCGATAGAGAGCGGCGATATCTTCTCTATAAAGAGTTGACCCAGCTATTGCGGCCGAAAAGATCGCAGGGTTAGTGGTCACACCAACAACATGATCATTGGCTATTAAATCTGGAAGATAAGTGGCCTTACCTCCTTTGACCATTCGTTCTCTTGATAGATCATCGAGCCATACTGAGACACCCGCATCTGAAATTTGAGAAAGGCTCATCACTTCACTTTCGCAAGAGTGCGCAGCGAGGCGGCAACAACACTCTCAACTGTAAATCCAAACTCTTCAAATAACTTTGTATGTGAAGCCGAAGCGCCAAAATGCTCTAAGGAGATGATCTCGCCTAAATCGCCTACAAACTCGCGCCAACCTTGGGCAATGCCAGCTTCAATGCTTACCCGGGCACGAACATTCGCAGGAATTAGTTGCTCTTGATAGCTATCAGGTTGTTCTTTAAACCACTCGATGCATGGAGCGCTGATCACTCGTGCCTTAATGTCCTGGGCTTCTAATTTAGAGGCGGCGGCGAGCGCTAATGAAAGCTCGGAACCTGTAGCCAAAATAATCAAATCTGGTTTAGCCACATTATTTATGGCGTAGGCGCCTTTGGTGACGCCGGCAGCGGAATTGAATTTTGAACGATCAATTACCGGAAGGTTCTGACGGGAGAGCAGGAGCGCTGCTGGACTCTTTCTTCTTATAACTTCCTGCCAAGCTACCGCAACCTCATTCGCATCGGCGGGGCGAATGACATCTAAATTAGGAATAGCTCTTAACGCAGCTATGTGCTCAACTGGCTGGTGGGTTGGACCATCCTCGCCAAGACCAATTGAGTCGTGCGTCCAAATGTAAGTAACGGGAAGGTTCATCAAGGCAGATAGCCGAACGGCGCCTCGCATGTAATCGCTAAAGACTAAGAAAGTTCCGGCAAATGGGCGTAACCCGCCATGAAGGGCCATTCCATTAAGAATCGCGCCCATGGCATGTTCGCGGATTCCGAAGAAGATATTTCTTCCGTAAGGGGTCGCTCCTTTTAACGGCGAACTTTGCGGAAGAAAAGCCCCACCGCCTTCGATCATGGTGTTGTTGCTCTCGGCTAAATCAGCAGAACCTCCAATTAATTCGGGCAACGCAGGCGCGAGGTGATTTATTAACTCGCCCGAAGCTTTTCGAGTCGCTACCTCTTTATCAGGGGAGAAGTGAGGTAAATCTTTATCCCAACCGAACGGTAACTCACCTGATTCAAGTCGCTTTAGTAGAGCTGCACCTTCTGGATTTGAGCTCTGCCACTTTGAAAACTCTTGATTCCAAGCGCTGCGCAAATTCGTGCAACGCGATAGGAGCGATTCGACATGTTTTTTCACGTCACCGGGGTAGTAGAAGTCCTCAAGTGGTAGCCCCAATTCTTTCTTTGTAGAAAGAACTTCTTCTTTGCCTAAAGCGGAACCATGAGATTTTGCAGTATTGCGAGCATTTGGGGCAGGCCAGGCAATTACGGTCTTCAAGCGAATGAGAGTGGGCTTCTGCTTTTCATTTACAGCAGACTCCATCGCAGCTTCCAACGCAACGCGATCAACATCGCCATTACCTAAAGCAGCGACCTCAATAACACTCCATCCATAAGCGCGATAGCGCGCACTAACATCTTCGGTAAATGTGTGATGAGTATCGCCATCAATGGAGATGCGATTATCGTCGTAAATTACTTTAAGTGCTCCAAGTTCTTGCGTTCCAGCAAGTGATGAGGCTTCTGCACTCACTCCTTCTTGCAAGTCGCCATCACTACAAATAACCCAGATATTGTGATCAAAAATGCTTTCACCGATAGGAGCGTGCGGATCAAATAAACCGCGCTTATATCGAGCGGCCATCGCCATACCGACGGCATTGGCAACTCCCTGCCCTAAAGGTCCGGTTGTTGTTTCAACTCCAGCCGTGTGACCGTATTCCGGATGTCCCGGAGTTAGGGAACCCCAGGTCCGAAAAGATTTTAAGTCCTCAATCTTCAATCCATAACCGCTAAAGAGAAGTTGAATATAGAGAGTTAGTGATGAATGGCCACAAGAGAGAACAAAGCGATCGCGGGCCAGCCACTTTGGATCTTTGGGATCATGTCTTAAAAATCTTTGGAAGAGGGTGTATGCAACTGGGGCGAGTGACATCGCAGTTCCAGGGTGGCCATTTCCAACTTTCTGTACTGCATCCATCGCCAGTGCTCGCGCGACAGCAACCGCTTGATCATCAAGGTGGCTCCAAGGCGCTCGCTCAAGTCTCTTCATGGCCGGGAAAGAACGCTACCTTTGATTGTCAGGTTCCAAATGGATAGCCACACTAAAACTGCTCCGAGGATGTGAAAACCAACGAGAAGTATGGGTAGGCCAGTGAAATATTGGGCGTAACCAATTGCCCCCTGGCCTAGGCACACTAGAAGGAAATTTCGAGCGCTCTTTCCCCAACTCTGCTTTACTTTTTCGGGCTCGGCTAAGCGAATGGCAATAAGGAGCGCGACAGTTACTCCAATTAAGGCAATTACCAAGTCAGCGTGAATCCAGGACATCGTTTTGGGATCGAGATTAAATCGCTCGGCCAAATCATCGCCAGCATGAGGACCGCTTCCAGTCACAATGGTGCCGGCAAAAATTACGAGGATAGATAACGCCAGTGCGATTCGAGCCAAACGTTTGGTAATCGGATTTAGACTTATCCCAGTCGGAGTCTTTTCGTGAGCTCGTTGCCTAAGCGATAGCGCCGCTGCAATCAGGACTATGGAGAGTAGAAAGTGGGCCGCTACAGTGGCCGGATTTAGTCCGGTAAGAACGGTAATCCCACCAAGAACTCCCTGGGCGAGAATTCCCAAGACCTGCACTGCTCCAAGGGCGCGCAACTCGCGACGTTTTCCTCTAATGATCGAGGCAAATAATGCGATCGCATTGATGAGAAGTACAAAGGTTAGAAGGCGATTTCCAAATTCGATCCAAGCATGAAGAGGTGACTCGGGTTGTTCTGGAGTTGGGGTAAAGGAACCCGGCGTGCACTCTGGCCAAGTCGAACATCCCAAGCCCGAGCCGGTAAGTCGAACCGATGCGCCCGTTATCACTATCGCAGATTGAGTGAAGACCATGAGGCTCGATAACCTCTTAAGAGCGCTTGCGCTTCTCAACATGGGCAGAGCCTACGGTTCACACATATGCAAACGGGCTCTCCCAATTGGCGGGGGGAGATGAATTACGCAACAATATCGTTGTGAAAACCGACCTCCAATCCCCAGACCTGCGCACCCGCGATCAGGTCGCTAGGGCGATTTTGGAGGCTGGTCCTTCGACAGCGAATGCGCTAGCGATGCGCCTAAAGCTCACCCCCGCAGGGATCCGTCGCCATCTGGATTACCTAATTGAGGATGGAATCCTGGAGGAACGAGAGCCCCATTCGAGAAGCGCTCGAACCAGGGGGCGACCTTCAAAAGTTTTCGTCATGAGCGATAAAGGTCGAGAATTATTTGAGCATTCATACGATGACTTAGCGGTATCGGCCTTGAAATACATTTCAACACAGGGCGGAGAACATTTAGTAACGGGCTTTGCCAAACAGCGAGCCGATGAAATCGTTAAGAAATCAGAGACTTTTATAGGTAGCGCAAAAGACCGAGCTAAATCTTTAGCAAAGTTCCTAACGAAAGAGGGCTACGCCGCGAGCACTCACTCCCAAGGAATCGGAGTTGAACTCTGCCAACATCATTGCCCAATCGCCCATGTCGCGGCTGAATTTCCGCAACTATGCGAAGAGGAAACAAAGGCGTTCTCACAGATTTTAGGCAGCCATGTTCAACGACTTGCCACAATTGCAGATGGCGATGGAGTTTGTACAACTTTTATTCCAGCTCGTTCAATAAGAGAAGCAATTAAAGAGAGGCGAAAGCGCAAATGAGCCAAACAACTCACCCAGAACTAGAGGGCCTTGGGAAATATCAGTATGGCTGGTCCGATAAGGATGAAGCCGGTGCAAAGAGTAAGCGCGGCCTTAATGAGGATGTCGTGCGTGACATCTCATCGAAGAAGAATGAGCCTTCCTGGATGCTGGATTTACGGTTAAAGGGTCTATCGCTATTTGATAAGAAACCCCTACCTGCATGGGGTTCGGACTTGAGCACGATCGACTTTGACAACATTAAATACTTTGTGCGCTCGACTGAAAAACAGGCAAAGTCATGGGAAGAATTACCGGAGGACATCAAAAATACTTACGACAGACTTGGTATTCCCGATGCCGAGCGCCAGCGCCTAGTAGCAGGAGTTGCTGCGCAGTATGAATCGGAAGTTGTTTATCACTCCATTCGCGAAGACCTTGAGCAACAGGGAGTAATTTTCGTTGATACCGATACTGGTCTTAAAGAGCATGAAGCGCTCTTCAAGGAATATTTCGGAACAGTTATCCCGGTTGGAGATAACAAGTTTGCAGCTTTAAATACAGCGGTCTGGTCTGGCGGATCCTTTATTTACGTTCCTAAGGGCGTTCATGTAGAAATTCCACTACAGGCATACTTCAGAATTAACACCGAGAATATGGGTCAATTCGAACGAACCCTAATAATTGCTGATGAAGGCTCCTATGTTCATTATGTAGAGGGATGTACAGCGCCTATCTACTCCTCGGATTCACTTCACTCAGCTGTCGTGGAGATCATCGTGAAGAAGAATGCCCGCGTTCGCTACACCACAATTCAAAACTGGAGCAATAACGTCTACAACCTAGTTACAAAGCGCGCCACATGTGCTGAAGGCGCAACGATGGAATGGATTGATGGAAATATCGGATCTAAAGTAACCATGAAGTATCCGGCAGTTTTCATGATGGGGCCGCATGCAAAAGGCGAGACCCTCTCAATCGCTTTCGCAGGAGAAGGTCAACATCAAGATGCCGGCGCAAAGATGGTCCATGCCGCACCCTTTACTTCCTCAACTATCGTCTCAAAGTCTGTTGCCCGCGGTGGCGGTAGAACCTCTTATCGAGGACTCGTACAAATCCAAGAAGGTGCTCACCACTCAAAGAGCACAGTTAAGTGCGATGCTCTTCTTGTCGACACAATCTCACGGTCGGACACATATCCATATGTGGATGTCCGTGAAGATGATGTCTCGATGGGTCATGAAGCGACGGTATCCAAAGTAAGTGATGACCAACTCTTCTACCTCATGTCTCGAGGGCTCTCGGAGGATGAAGCGATGGCGATGATTGTTCGCGGATTTATTGAGCCAATCGCCCGCGAATTACCAATGGAATATGCGATTGAACTTAACCGTTTGATTGAACTTCAGATGGAGGGCGCGGTCGGATGATGAGCGCACTTCCAACAAATTATCTGACGCCCACAGGTAGGGAAGAAGCTTGGCGCTTCACTCCCTTGAAACGGATCGCGGGATTGCATGATCCAGCCACCTTGGTTGCTGATCGGATCTCAATTTCGCTAGTTGGTTCGGCGCGAAGTGGCTTCAAAGTTGAGACTTGCGAGGCTAGCGATCTTCCTCCGAAGTCTGCGACAGATGACGCTGTAATTCAGCGAATCCGTTCCGGCGTTGCAAAGGTAACTCACTTAGCAATAGATAAAGAAGCGGTGGTTACTGATCCAATCTTCTTAAAGCGCTCGGCGGGAGCTGAGAAGGAATTTTCGCGGACTGTAATAACGGCGGGCGCTCACAGCAAAGCCACCGTGGTAGTTGAGAATGAGGGACTGGCAACGCTGGGCGAAGAGATCGAAATTCGTCTCGATGCTGGAGCGAATCTAACTTTCATCTCACTACAAGAGTGGAGCGAAAACTCGATTCATCTTGGTCGCCATCATGCAATTGTGGGAAGAGATGCGACATTTAACTCCATCACCATCACTGTTGGCGGTTCACTAGTCCGCTTGCTCCCGACGGTTGAATATTCTGATCAAGGCGGTAGCGCTGAGTTACTTGGTCTGTACTTTGCAACCGATGGCCAACATCTTGAACATCGAGTTCATGTCGAGCACGGAATTCCTAATGGAAAATCTCGCGTTACCTATAAGGGAATTCTTGCAGGCGCCGAAGCTCGCACAGTTTGGATTGGTGATGTTTTCATCCGAGGTAATGCGGAAGGAACTGATACTTACGAATTAAATAAGAATCTGCTTTTGACCGATGGCGCACGGGCTGATTCAGTTCCAAATTTAGAGATTGAAACCGGTCAAATCGTAGGAGCCGGCCACGCCAGCACCACCGGACGTTTCGATGACGAACAACTCTTTTACTTGATGTCTCGCGGTATTCCGATCTCTGATGCAAGGAGACTTGTAATCCGCGGGTTTTTCGGTGAAATTGTGAGCAAAATAGGAATTGAGAGTGTAGAAGAGCGTCTCATGACCCGCATCGATAACCAACTCTCAAAAGTTGGTGAGTGATGTCAGCATCAATTAAATTCTCTGAGCTAAATCCCGGAAAACCGATGAAAGTCACTCTAGGCAATAAAGAGGTTTGTGTGGTCCGAGTTGATCAAGAGGTATTTGCAGTCGCCGATATCTGTTCGCATGCCGAGGCCTCTCTCTCGGAAGGTGAAGTAAATGGTGAAAAGATTGAATGTTGGTTACACGGCGCAGAATTCAATCTTCGAACTGGTGAGGCAATGACGCCTCCAGCCACGGAATCACTTGAGACTTATGAAGTAAAGCGTGATGGAGATACCGTCACGATAGAAGAGCGCGGACGGTAGGAGCGAAAATGTCGAAGCTAGTTATTAAGAATCTACATGTTGGTGTAGAGACCGATTCTGGGACTACCGAAATATTGCGCGGCGTCGATTTAACAATTAACTCTGGTGAAGTTCATGCAATTATGGGACCAAATGGCTCCGGTAAATCCACGCTCGCATACTCCATTGCGGGACATCCGAAATACACAATTACATCCGGCTCGGTAACTCTTGATGGCGTAGATGTTCTTGAGATGAGCGTTGATGAACGTGCCAAAGCTGGACTCTTCCTTGCGATGCAATACCCGGTAGAGGTTCCTGGCGTATCGGTGGCGAACTTCCTACGCACTGCCGCCACCGCTCTTCGTGGCGAGGCGCCAAAAGTGCGCACCTGGGTTGGTGAGGTAAAAGAAGCTATGAACAAGCTTGCAATGGATCCCGCCTTCTCGGAGCGCAGCGTTAATGAAGGCTTCTCTGGCGGAGAGAAGAAGCGCCATGAAATCTTGCAGATGGAGCTATTGAAACCAAAAATTGCGATTCTTGATGAGACAGATTCTGGTCTAGACGTCGATGCGCTACGTATTGTCTCCGAAGGCGTTAACCGTGTGAAGGCGGAGCAGAACCTAGGGATCATGCTAATTACTCACTACACCCGAATCCTTCGCTACATCAAACCCGACTTCGTCCATGTTTTTGCGGGCGGAAAGATTGTCGAAGAAGGCGGGCCTGAACTTGCTGAGCGCTTGGAAGAGAAGGGCTACGCGCAATACGTAAAGGCATAATGAAGAGCGCGCTTAATGTAGATCAAATCAAATCGGAATTTCCGATATTTCACCGATTAGTACGCGGTGAAAATAAATTGATTTACCTTGATAGTGCCGCTACTTCTCAAAAACCACTCTCAGTTCTTGATGCCGAACGAGATTTTTACACAAAACATAATGCCGCCGCGCATCGGGGCGCCCACCAGCTTGCCGAAGAAGCGACTGAATTGTTTGAGGGGGCGCGCGCAAAAGTAGCCACCTTCCTAAATGCAAGTAGTGAAAATGAAATCATCTTCACTAAGTCCGCGACCGAGAGCATCAACTTAGTTGCTTACTCGATTGGTAACGCAAAACCTGGTTCTAAGTTTCATTTAAAAGCGGGCGATCGAATTGTTGTTTCGGAGATGGAGCATCACGCAAATCTAATTCCGTGGCAGGAATTAGCAGCAAGAACTGGGGCGGAACTGAGCTGGTTTGGGGTAACAGGTGATGGTCGCCTTGATCTTACCAATCTCGATTCATTAATTAACGAGAAAACAAAGATGGTTGCCCTTACTCACCAATCAAATGTCCTTGGGACCATTAATGATTTCAATGGCGAC
>JACCEB011342988.1_pt1 | contig 27300 bp, 26 predicted proteins | sample 7454761 | NCBI WGS metagenome assembly JACCEB01 (sample SAMN15323454, study PRJNA562643) | freshwater metagenome | isolation source: river surface water | place: USA:Blue River Watershed | collected 2017-08-18
TAATTCATATGTTGATAGTATCGCTAAATCACTGTCTTTGAATAATGAAGAACCAAAAGCAGCAAATGACTCTCTCGGCAAAATACTTAGTTCTATAACAAACAATAAGCAAAATTTTGTGAAATTATATGATAATTTATATGATACGTCTAAAATCGGCGCAGTCAATGATTCATCAGCGCAAATAAAGAAAGTAAATATTTCTGATTTTTGTAATAATTTGGTTGAATTATATAATAAAACAATTAACATAATCAATAGTAATCAAGATTTAAATTGGTTTGGAAAATATTTAAGTAATGACAATAAAAAGAAAAAATTAATTATGTCGATAGAAGGACTTAATAAAGAAAATGTATGGAAAGATTTCATAGAAACAAAATTAATAATAACATTATTTAATCAAGAAGAAATAAATAAAAAAAAAATTAAAGAGATTTATATTAGTGTAACGCAATGTATTAGTGATTGGGAAGATATTAAAAAGAAGATTTTTGAAAATTTTGGAGAATGGCTTTCCGAACAAAAATAATGATAAAGAAATTAAATTTTGTTGATTAGGATTTCGTTGAGCCAGATATTGTTGCTTTGAAAATGAATATTGTAATATTTTTCGTTATTTTTTAGAATTTTGATATCGATGACTGTGCAGATAGTTTCGTCGATATTATCGTTGAATAGTTTTGAGTTTGCTAGCCATTCATAGACAGGTGCGTGAATTTGTAGATTGTTGCTCCAGTATTTTAAGATGTCTTTAAATGTACCGTTGAGTGGATGATAAATTGAGCTATTCATCATATTAATGATTAGGTTGGTGCATTCTTCGCCTTTTTCAATATCCTGATTATTTAACCATTCTGAGTGTTCTTCGGTAATTTCTTTGTAGCAGCTTAGTCTTTTTTTCTTGCTTTCAAAATCGATAAGATAGTTAATTCTTTTTTTAATTTCTGCTTTGATCTTTTTTTGATCATTTTGATTTTGTTTAAAGATGATTTGAAAAGCTAATTTTCTAATGCTTGTTGTCATTTTTTTAAAATTGTTTGATTGAGTAAAATTTTTAAAGCTATTTACAACTGAAGAGTTACGTCTTTTAAACTGACGTCGTTGTTCAGGCGATAGATGTTCTAGACTTAGATATATGCTGCCTGATTTGTAAAAATCGATGAACCAATCTTCTTTGTCGACTTTATTTCTATAAAATTCAACAGTGTTGTTAATTCTGGTTTTCATTTTATTTGCAAGTTCTTTTTTGTTATATAGATCCCAGATTTGATAAAAGTTTTTTTTAGTTGAGTATTGTTGGTGTAGTTTTATAAAAATTTCGTGGGTGTTTAATATTTTTACAATATCGCCTTTTTTTATTGTTTCGTGTTGTGTATGTGTGAAGTCATTGATTTGCATTGATTGTTTCCTCGTTGTTGTTTGGTTGGAACCAGAATGGTGTTTTTGAATTTTTCCATTTTGCGAATTTATATTTTTCTTTGTTATAATATTCTCGATAACATTCGACTGGGTTTGTTGAAATTTTAAAGTTATCTTTCATAACGATTGCGAAAGGTGTCATGGGTGTATTTGGAATAAATTGTGATAGATATTCGGGTTGAATATTTGATAATTCCTGATAGAGTGAGACGTAAGTGTGTGGATGTTTGTAGCGTGTTTCGAATTCTGATAATAGTTGTTGACCTAGTGTAAGTAGCCAGTTAAAGTTGTGGGTGGATTCAGCGACCCATTTTGTGCATGGGTGATGTTGATGTGTGGATTTAAGATTGAACTTGATATCCTGTGTTGTGTGTGTTTTATATGTTGTGACCAGCATTTGAGCTGTTTCTAGAATTTGTTTAACAACATGTTTATCACAGTGGAATTGTGCGGCAATAATTGGATTTTCATCGAGTACGAAGATATTCATAGTAAGAAACCTTAGTGTTATAAATATAAAAGAAAAGATAATATATTATAATAAAGAGATCGATCTTTTACTATTTCTTGAAAAAATTTATTCTTTATATAAATTAATGTGCGTGCGCGCATGTGCGAGAGAGTTAGTAAAGACCTAAAAGAAAATAAAAGTAAAAAGTTTTACAATGTTTTGTAAAGATTAATAAAGTAGATTAAATTTAGAATTATTAATTTACGCAAGTAAATTTTTTTAAACACATGACAAGAGAGAGTTTATTATGGGAAAAATTTTAAAGAGATTTCCTTTAAATGACGCGATTAGTTTTATTAAAAACGATCAAAAGTTTCAAAGTTTAAATGGCACTCAGCTGTTAGATTATTTTAAGAATTCACCTGATCGTTTAGCTGCTTTACAACAATGGGCTGTGTCTTTTCAAAATGATCCGCCTGATTGGGCTGTTTATAATACTGCTGGGTATGTTGATGAAGGAATTTTGTGTTATTTGTATCCTAGCGCACAATCTGTTGGTGGTACTTTAACTTGGTTGCAAAAGCAATATCCTGATACATGGCGCGATTTAAAGTATTTTGATGATTATAATGGTGTAGGATTGACAACTTTATTGTTGTTGGCGAATTGTAATAATGTTGCATTCTTTAATGATGTGCCAGCGCAAGTGCAAGCTTTATATGACTTATGCAACAATTTTAATTATCAGATTCCTTACAATGATACAACACGTATTCCTGTTGATGAGAATTCACCTCCCCAGAACAAGTATGATGTTGTGTTCAGTTTGCAAGTTGTTGAGCATTATAAGAATCCAGTGGAAGATTATTTGACACATTTAACAAAGATGGTAAATGACCAGGGTTATCTTGTGTATATGCATGGTTTTGCGAATGGTGGTAATGATAGAACTGGGCATTTTGATGACGGTGTGTATCAGTATCAGGGTTTACCTGTGAAAAGAAGAACTGTGTCAAAGAGATGTAAAGAGTTTTTAAATTCGCAAGGGTTTGAATTGATTCCTGAAAAGTTTTATAATTCGAATCCTACGATTTATCAAAAAGTTAGATAGAATAATTAAAAAAATTCTGTGATGTCGATAATCAAGTTTTCTTGTCCTTTAATAACGCGATGCCAAATATCTTTTTGAATATAGTATTTTTGATTAATAATTAGTTCAATGGGCAGTTGATTATCGAATTGTAGATACCAGTTTAATCCAGATTTGATTGTAATATAGCGATCGTATGTATCTCGATGCCATTTTAGTTCTGTATCATCGGAGTGTTCTGGTATTAATCTGGTGAATTGTTTAGTATTTTGAGTTGTAATAATATCGTAATTAATGTATGGTTTTGACATGATTTATGTAAGTTGAGTGAATATATATTATTTAAATATAATGATAGTTGATAGAAAAGAAAAGAATAAAATGATTTTAAATGAAGAAAAGTTGCGTAAATTTTTAAAAAAGATAATATCTGAAATGCCTGTACGTTCTACGAAAGTCTTTGCTTTTGATGATGAATTAACGCAAAATAGTTTAGAGAGAGCAGGCGTAACATCTGCGACGCAAAAAACTCGTGAGGGAGAAAAAATAAAAAGTTTTACGCCTAGATTATTGAGAAGTCCAGAAACATTAGAGAAAGTGCAAAAGTCTGCTAAGATGCAGAATTATTATTCTAGAATGTTTGCTAATGAAGATTTAAATTTTACAATTCTTGTGCATCCAACAGATAACGCATTAGTTGGTTATTTCGATAAACTTTATCAATGGGGTGGTAACTCATCTGCTGCTGATCGAATTTTAATTATACCCCCTGGTGATTTATTAAATATTGTTAATGCGCAGCATAATCCAGCTGCGGGCGTGTGGCAGAAGAACGTTGATTTTAAAACATTTTTTCCTGAGTTATCTGCTGAAATTAATACTTGGTGTCAACAATATGCTCCTAATTCTGTTCCTGTTGGTGATTATCAGAAAATCAAGATTGATGATTCGTATATTGATAAGTCACAAGGTGATAAATCAGAATGTTTATTTATTGTGTTAGGTGATAGTTTAGAAAATCAGACTAATTCAGATGGACAAATTCGTTTCTTTGCTAAAACGCCATGGATTGTTGTACATGCGATGTTTAATTCGATTAGTATTCATGGTATGTCTATAAAGAGTCCTAATCAAAGAATTAGAAATTTGGCGACGCAATATGTACAGAGATATACGAAATTTCAAAATTATGTTAATAGTATTTGGAGTAGTAATGTTGAAGAATTAAGAAAAAATTCTAAATTAAAAACATATGATTCTTTATATCCGTATTTGAAATTTACAACAGGTAATAAAAGAGCGAATATTGATGCTAAAATTGCTGCGAATGATTTAGAAAATGAATTATTAACAGCATTTTTAAATTATACAGGTTATTCTGGTACAAATGATGTTCGTAAAAATCACGAGTTGGCAAGTCGACTTTTGGTTGATGGTACGCCTGAATTGCTTCTTTTTGATTTTGTAAATAATATTATTCCTAGAATGCGAAAAGTTATTGATATAATGTTTGAGATGTTTAAAGGGAATGTAGTTATTTCTGTGACAGAAAACCCACAGCAAGCCCAACGTGCTCGAAGATAAGTATTTTTAATATTTTCCCCAGTTTTGATCAAATTGATCATCGATTTCTGAGAATTCGTCTTCGTCTAAAATTTCATTTTCATTATGTTTTTGGATATATTCTAATAGTTTTTTTGTAACGATTTCTGTTAAGCTTTCTGTCATATTCTTTTTCTTTTTAGAATTAGTATCTTTCCAATCCCATTTAGCGTAAGAACCTTGTACATAATTTTGTGCCTTTTCTTTGGATGTTGCGCAACCGACTTTTTCTTCTTTACCACTTTTAGTTTTGTGATAAAGAGTATATGTACCTTTATCACCATCAGCTTGCGTGCATTTTTGTTTTTTCTTATAAACTGGCATTTTACCATCTCCCTGGGAATTTTAGGCCTAATTGTTTTTTATAACGACCAACATTACAGGCCCAATAATTTGCTTTCCATTTAGGTCCAGGATTATCACATTTATGTCGAGCTAGAAATGATTTACGGGCTGCTGCGCTTTTGGCGATTTTGGCGCCTGGTTGACCAAATGAGACCTTAACGACATTACCTTTATCGTTTTTGGTGTAGACGTAGAACTTTTTTTGACCACCACGTTGAGGTGAGTTTAATTTTACTTTTTTGCCATGATATTCAGCTTCATTGATTGATGATTCTTTTTGAAATTCGTCATCTAATTCTTCGATAGGTGAATCAAGCGGGACTTTTTCGCCTTCATAGAAACCGTAAGAGCCGATATCTGTTTCATTAATTAGACCTTCGTCTAACTTTCCTAACATTAGTTGTCCTGATTTATAGAGTTGTCTAGCTTCTTGGTATAAATTATAATATTCATTTGAGTGTACACGATAAATATTATCATATAAGGGTAGATGATTATCTAGATGAAATTTTAGACCTTGTGAAACAGTGGGGATTTTTTGTGAAGATTCGGTTAAGATCAGAATTGGGGCGTCGGATAATACTTCTGATCTTTCAATTAATCTTTTAATATTTGTGTATATCATTTAAAAAAACCTTGTTATGCAAATTTTATATTTTGTAAATTTGATATATTTTAAATATAATTTTCTATATTAATTTTTTAAACATTCGGTTTAAATAAGGACTTTTTATTATGAAAACAAAAACAGGTAAGAAAACAATTTCAGGTCGTAAGCGAAAAAAAGTTGATGAATCAGCTTCTTTGGAGTCGTTATTTCCTAAAGAGTTATTTAATTTATTTGGTGGTGATTTGAATCAGTTTGAAGATATTTTAAAGCAGTTTGAGAATTCTTCTATGCCTAACGGGAAAGAATCTGAAGTTGTTAAAATGGATCAAATTGATCCTAATGATCGTGATATTTTGAAGTTGAAGAAGACAGATTGTGGAATTATTATTGATAGTACTGATTTAACGATGGGTATGATTTTTCCCGTGATTGATGAAACGCAAGAGATTACTCAGAATTTATCTCAGGCGATGTTTTTAGTGTCTTATTTGTCACATGCTTTACAACAAAATGCGTGGATTGAGGAATTTTCAAGTCGTTTTAATGAAGAAAATTTAAATAAATTGCAAGATGTTAATAAACAATATAGTGATATGATGGATTTGTTGAATAAAGTTAATGTTGAAAAAGACAATGAGATTAATTTTGCTGATGCGATAAAAGAAATGCATGAAGAAGAAGATAAGCAAGAAGAATAATTTGTATATTTATATAAAAGATTAAATGTTCGTGAAGAAATGTCTAGAGAAAAATTATTAAATGAGTATATATGTTTGTTGTTTGAATCAACTAATTTGAAGCAAATTCCTTCTGCGAATGGTATAACCTCAGGAAGAAGTGGATTTTCTAAGAATCGACAAACTCCGAGTATTGCGGGTGGGAGTGTGCATGCTGAGTTAGAAGATCAGCGAATTCAGTCACCAGACGATAGATATTTTTATCAGTATATGCAAGTTGATGGACCTAATCAGGATCAGTATACAGGTGAAACTTTCGCTGTTTGTAAAATTGATAAGAAATTTCATCATTTATTTCCTAATAAGAATATGTTGAATTATAAAATAACAGCAAAAGGTGTCAATGCTGATGCTGAGGTTATGAGTAAGATTAAGCAGTTTTATAATTCTATTAAAAGTAAAATTGATGCAGATGTTAATGCGCAGCATGATAATCTTAAAAAATCGACTGATAATATTTATTATCCTACTAAAAAAGATAGCGCATCTTGGTAGAAGTTTTTGTAAAAGTAACTTAATAAGTATATAATATATAATACTCTTTACTCTTTTTATTCTCTATGAAAGAAGACAAATTATGGAAATTAATAACGATTCTTGGTTAAAGTATTTTCCTTTTTCTAAATCACGTGAAGCGCAAAACACAATTATCAATAAAGTATTAAATGCTTTTGAAAATGAAAATAAGAAATATGCTATAATTGAAGCAGGAACGGGTATTGGAAAAAGTGCAATTGGTTTAACATTGGCAGGCTATTTAAACAAAAATTTGACGGTGTCTGAAAATGCTGAGTTTTCAAATGCTACATATTTTTTGACGACACAGAAAATTTTACAAGATCAATATGAAAAAGATTTTTTCGAAAAGGGATTGGAATCAATTTATTCTGCTTCCAATTATAAGTGTCAAAGAAAGAAAGGTAATACATGTGCCGATACGCAAACAGAAATTAAAGCTGGTGATACGCAAAATGAATCCTGTAAATTTGATTGCGTGTATAAAATCAAAAAAGCTGCGTTTATAAATGCTGAATTTAGTATCACTAATTTTAGTTACTTTTTGACTGAAGTTAATTATTCAAAAAAATTACCAAAGCGTAAAGTCATTATTATTGATGAAGCCCACAATTTAGAAAGTGAATTGACAAGATTTATTGAAATTTCAGTTTCGACATTCTTTGCTGAACGTATTTTAAAATTAACTGTTCCGAATATTGAAGAATTAAATACACAATTGCGTATTTTTAATTGGATTGAAACTACATATTTTCCTGCGTTGAAATCACGTAAGGAGTTTATGGAAAAGCAAATTAACAATATGGGTTTAGGTAATAAGTTGCAAGATCATATGTCTTTATTAAAGCAGATTGATATGATGAAAAGTCATTATGGTAAAATTGAAAAGTTTTTATCGATTTATAATAAAGAAAATTGGGTATGTGAAGTCGAATCAACTGAAAAAATGGGTTATATTAAATTCAATTTTAAGCCGATTGATGTTTCACAGTATGCGCAAGAGTATTTATTGGAATATGCCGATAAGATTATTTTCATGTCTGCGACGATTGTTTCTTTAGAAGGATATATGGAAACTTTAGGTTTAAATCCTGCTGATGTTGTGTGTGTTAAAGAACCGTCGCCGTTTGATTCAAAAAATAAACCTACCATTTTTAGTCCTGCGGGTAGTATGTCTGCTGGGAATATTGATGAAACTTTGCCGAAGCTCGTTAATTTTGTTAAAAAGATAATGGAAGAACACAAGAACGAGAAGGGTATTATTCATACACACTCAACAAAAGTTGCCGAGTATCTTAAAAATCATATTAAAAGTGGTCGTTTATTATTAGCACATGGTTATGATCGCGATGCAGTTTTAAAACAACATACAACGTCAGAAAAGCCTACAATATTATTATCACCATCAATGGCTGAAGGTGTTGATTTGAAAGATGATTTAAGTCGTTTTCAAATTGTTTGTAAAGTGCCTTTTCCGTATTTGGGTGATAAAGTCGTGAGAAAGAAAATGAATAAATGGAAATGGTGGTATGATACACAAACGATTAGAACTGTAATTCAGTCCATTGGTCGTTCAATTAGAAATGAAAAAGATTATGCTGTAACGTATATTTTAGATTCAGATTGGGAAAGAGTATATAACAAAAATAAAGAATTATTTTCTGAAGATTTTCATGAATCATATGTAAAGTTATAATTATTATTAAAAATTAAAAAGGAAATATAAAATGAGAATTTCTGAAAATAGATTACGTGCAATTATTAGAGGGATTGTTAAGGAATCAATTCAGCCCACAACAAAAAGAAGAAACTTGCGTGAAAGTGATCCAATGATGTCTAATGAATATGATGGCGGCAGCTATCCTGATGCTTATGAAGGTGATGTTGAAATGGATGACTCATATATTCCACCTGATATTGAAAGTGATGAAATGGGATCAACATATGGCGTACCCGTTGATGATTCGGAATTTACATCGGAATTAACAGGCGTTGAACCTTTGTCAAAAGAATATGGTGATGAAGAATATGGTGATTATGAAGACGAATTGGGAGATGAAGGGTTTTAAATAAAAACGAAAAAATAATACACAATTTCTTTTATTTTAATATAATATTTTTAAAAATGGGTGTTTTAAAATTATGTATTTTTTACAATTTCAATCGGTTTGTATTATATCTTCCATTATATTATTTTCATTTTCAGATATTGCTTATAATTATGCTTATTTGCTTTTTGTAGTTGCAGTATTAAGTCAAGTTGCTGATGTGTATTTCGAGCAAAAGAATATCTTTGATGAACGTCGTGAAAAATCAGTAATATCATTATTTGAAAATTTTAAGTTTTCAGCTAATAAAAACAAGGATAATTTTATTAGAGATTGGAAAAAAGAGGAAAAGAATAATGACAAAGATTAATGATATTTTATTAAAAGAAATAATAAAAATTCAAAAATTTATTAAAGATTTTAATTTAGGAAAATTTAAAATTGTAGATTCAAATGGTAATATTTATTCAAAGAAAAACAATTTTTTATACAAGTATTTATTAAATCAAAGTAGATTAATTAATCAAACGCCTTATCATTCTTTATTTATAGACTGGTTAATAGAATCTGAAAGAATTTTCCCAAATAGTTCTGAATTATTGTTGCAAAAATTGTGTAATTTATTTTTAAAAAATCGTTCTGATGTTAAAAATGATTTTATAAAAAGAAGAGCTAATAAAGAAGATTTATATAAGACACTTTCTAAATTTGTTGACAAAGAAGCAATCGATTTATTTTCGACAATTATTCCTATTATTGGTCCTGATGTGTTAATTAATTTGGATTTGACTGCAAATAATAAAATTCAGATTAAAAAAGAAACTTTTACAAAATTTGAAAAGATTATGTGTCATGAAGAATTAAGTAATATTCTTTTCTCAATGGATAATTTAAAAAGTCAACGTGATATAATTTTTGTTGCGATTGATGGATTTTTGGAAAGAGACACTGATTTACAACATGCATATATTGAAAGTCAGCAAAATCAAAATAAAGTTATTGTTGTTGTGTGTAGAGGTACAAATATTCCGTGTGTGCAAAATATAAAAAGAAATATTTTGTATACAAAATGTCCTGTATTGGTATATGAGTGTCCATTTACGAATGAAGATCCTTCAAAATTTGATGATTTATGTCGGTGTTTAGGTGTTGAGAGTGTAAAGATTGAAGATGGGAATCCGACAATAATTCAGGTTAAAAATAAATTAAAGTTATTGCAAAATATTATTTTAACTTCTTCATCAATTGAGTTTTATTATGACAAAGAAGATTTGATTAAAGAAATTGATCAATTATTAATTGAAAAAGAAGAGTTTAAGGAATATTTGAAGTTTCGAAAGAAGAGAATAAAAAGTAAAAAAGTTGATATTTTAATACCGAAAAATAAAAAAAGTGTATTAAATGATGTAAAAACTATTCTTTTTGTTTATAATTCTATATCTAAGTATGGAATTATAGAAAGTAATAATGAAATATTTCCTGCGCAATTATTAGATGTAACGGAAAAATTCGCAAATGAATTTTATAATAAACTTATGCAAATTAGTACAATTATCTGTTTTAAAGATAATAAAGAAAGTGAAAATAGTCGCTATGGTAAAGAGAAATAGTGCAACAAGTGTTGTAAAAAGTGTATTAGCTACAGTTAAAAAAGATGTCGCTGCAGTCATTGAGGAAGAAGGAAAAGAAATGTTAGTATCAACATTATCAGAAAGTTTAACTACTTTAAAAGAAAAATTAAGTCAAAAGTTAGGTAATTCGACATTATTAGGAAAAACAGTTTATTCTTTATTTGATGTTGTTCACGATAAACTTTTAGTTAAGATTAAAACAGATCTTGTTAAAAAGCATAACTTGTCAACCGATCTTGTAAATGATTTAAATAAGGCTATTACTGAAGAGTTGCTTGTTTCTCGACAGATGGTTGTGGACAATATTTTGAAAGTTGTCGCATCAGAAATTCAAAAGCACGATATTAATCAAAAATAAATATTTAAGGAAAAATTTTAAAGATGAAATATCTTACACATTTGGTTGAGTGTCAATGTATTTTGCCTCAATATAAAAATTATGGTAAACCAATCTTTCATAAATTTCCAGTTTTTACTTTATTTAAAGAAGAAAATAATATGTCAGATGACGCTTTCGCAGTTGGAAATGTTATTGAGAAATATGTGAAATGTAATAATTGCGATTGTGTTCATAGAGTATATGATATTTGTAAATCTGAATTACTCAAAAAAAGTGATGATTATGTTGATTTGGTTACCACACTAGATGATTTAAAGTTTTCATTAACGTCTGAACTAATTGATGTATTAAGTAAGAATAATGCAGATATTTCAGATTTTGAAAAAGCTGCTTATCTGTATAATAAAAAAGTGTCAGATACAATCATGTTAAGTAAAAAAATTATAGGTGATAATATTGTTTGTAAGTTTTTAATTTTTGAAGATGGCAAATTTACAGTTAGACAAGATTCATATCAAAAGGATTTAAAATGAAAGAAAAAAGTGTAGAAGAAACTTTAAACTCAATTGAACGTTCACGAAAAATAGTTCAAGATATTCTAACATACGGTGTCACTGAACAGTGTATTGCAAGAATTATTCAAGGTCTTGCCTTAAATTCAGAGGACGTAGAATTTTCGAAAAGTATCAATATTTTAACAAAAAATAAGATTAATAGTTTACAAAGTTTAAAAAGTGATAAAAATAAAGACACAGATGCTACAACAGAAATTGTAGATAATACAACAAAGAAAATTATAGTATAATAGAAAGAGCTTTAAAAATGGCAAAAGAAGTTAAACAAGAATTAGTATTACAATGTGAAGATACTTATAAGCAATTACAAATTTTACTTGAATCATTACACACAGATTTGCTAAAATGCGCGTCAGGTAATGCCGCAGCAGGTATTCGTGTGCGAAAAGATTTAAGACTACTAAGAACAAAAGTTTCAGATGCTGTTAAAACAACAGTCTCATGGTCAGATGCATATCGTCCTTCTTCAGGCGAAGGTTCATAAATTAAGACAAATATTGATTGGCAACGGTTTCTTTAATTTTTAAAATTATTTGTTTTTCTAATTGACATATTCTCATCCGGGAAATTTCAAAAATATTTCCTATTTCTTCAAGGGTATGTTCTTTTTCATTTGATTTATTAATAATACAATTTTGAGATTCTGGAATGTTATTTTGAAAATAACGACATTCTTTTTTTTGACAACATTTATTCATTTTTTGCTGATAATAAAAACATGTTTTTTCTGCGAGTTGTGATTTATTGGTCATTTTTAAATTTTACCTTTCTAAATTTCCTATTTAAAATTTAGTTACCATAAATTAAATGGTATCAAGAAAAGGCTAATTTTACAAAATGTCGCAGCAAAAGGAAAACAAACATTTTATTAATCAAAAAATGAGTATGTTAGAAAAAGATATTCCTGAGTCATCTCATCTTCTGCAATCTGCAATCGATGTCGAAGATGAAATCGAAGAAGAAAAAGAACACGCTCGAAAAATTTTTGTATTAGATACATCAGTCTTACTATATGACAAAGACAGCATGTTCAAACTCAAAGGCAATAATCTGTTTATTCCATTTGTCGTACTGGAAGAATTAGATAAATTTAAAGATAAATCAGGTTTATTAGGCGACGCAGCCCGACAACACAATCGCTTTCTTGACTCACTCAGAGAAAACGACGGACTAAACGAAGGTGTTTACATTGAAGACAAAGACATTTTTATAAAAGTCTGGCTAACACAAATCGATAACGAAATCAAAGATATCGTCCTACCTAACACCAACGATAATTTAATTGTACACGCCCTAGCAAACATCGATAAAAATTTCGGCGATGACTTTGAAGTAATTTTAATCACAAAAGATATTAATCTCAGAGTTAAATGCGACGCCCTAGGTTTAAGAGCCAACGACTATTATGCTGATTACGAATTCATCACTAAAGAATCTGACTTACTCTATAACGGTCAAAGCGAAGTATCCATTTCAGATGAATCACTATCTCAATTATATAAAAACGGGAGCATCTCAGATTTATCCGAAATCGATTCTAGTATTAAACTACATGATAATCAACTCGTTGTCGCCAAGAGCTTCGGGGGTTCATCTGCTTTAACTTTCTATTTTAAAAATCAATTACATCTATTACCTACACGTGAAAATTTAATCAACTTAACAAGTGTCGAAGGTAAAAATAAAGAACAATTACACGCGCTATGGATGTTATCAAATCCTGAATTACCTCTTGTTACTATGACAGGTATGCCAGGTTCTGGTAAAACATATATTACATTAATGGCAGCTTTACACTTAATCGAAAAGAAGAAATATAAGCGTATTATCTTTACACGTCCTATTCAACCTGTTGGTAAAGATATTGGTTTCTTGCCCGGAGATATTAATGAAAAAATGGCTCCATGGTTATCTCCAATCGTTGATAACTTTCGAAATAAATTTGGTTCATTAACTTACTTTGAAACATTAATGGATAATGGAGTAATTGATGTAGCACCGTTAAGTTATATTCGTGGTCGTTCTTTCAATGATGCAATTATTATTGTTGATGAATCACAAAATGCTACAATTCATGAATTGAAAACTATCATTACTAGAACAGGACAAAATAGTAAAATTGTATTGTTAGGTGACACTGATCAGGTTGATTTACCATATGTTGATAAATTCAGTAATGGTTTAACTATTGTTATTGAAAAAATGAAAGATACTTCCTTACATGGTCATATTCATTTAGATAGAGGTTATCGTTCAGATTTGGCAAGTTTAGCAGCTAACTTATTGTAATTTTTATTTAAGTGAAATAATTAATTTAAAATGAAAGAAATTAATTATGTCAGTTGTCGATTTAAATAGATATGCTAGAAATTATCCATTAGTTAGATTACAGCCTAGATATGCAACAACGGGCGGAAATACAGGCGTTGATTGTTGTGATCAAGTTGCAGATTTACAAGATAATGTCAATAATTTAAATACACGTTTGGGTAGATTAGAAGATGGTTTTCATTATGGTTTATTTAAACAATCAAATGATGATGTTATTTATCCTGAATTAATCAATCATGCTGTTAATACTGGACCTTTTTTTGTTGAATTAAATACAATCCCAAGTGAACAACTGATGCCTTATAATATTGATATTAATTTTAATGAAGCTCATCTCTTTTTTAACAATTCTCGAAAAGATGTTGTATTTAAAAGTGGCAAATTTTTATACCCAGATAGACATTGGGATATTAATTATGATACATTTGATATTGTTTTCAAGGGAATATTTCCGGATGATGTATATTAGAATACAAGAAAGAAGAATAAAATAAATGAGTAATGTAATACCAGATGGTAATAAGGTTCATTCATTAGGAAAAAATGATGGTGGAGAGATAATTCGATGGAACGAATTATGGGTCGGTTTAATTGATACAGATGTAGGAGTATCAGTTAGAATTCCTAACGTTTCACAAACAGATTTAGATTTAACAAACCCAATATATGATGCATTACAGACAAGAGGTCATATTTCATTATTAGAGGGCGATTTTTTTATTAGAGATTTTGTCGATAAATTTGTAATATTGAATATCGCTGAAGAATTAAAAAATCTATTAAGCACCGTTTCATCAATGAATCAAAATAATGATTTAAATTATATCAGACAGATTAATGAAATAGGTGTAAATAATTCTATTAGATATAATCCGAATAATAAAATTTTAACGTTATATACCGACGATATTAATGAAGTAGCAAATGATCCAGGTTTACCTCACTTATGGTGGACACAAGGTAGATTTGATCTTGCTTTTTCACAAAAGAATTCAACAGATTTAAATGATAGTAATAATTTATTAAGATTTAGTGATTTAAATTTTGGAGTTGAAGGTTCAACAGGCACTTTTCCAGGAATTAATCAACAAACTATGAAGATTGATCCGTCATTATTGCCTCCTAATATTGTAAATGTTAATAATATGTCTAGTAATAAATCATTAGTTGTTGGTACTTTGGCTGAACGGGATACGTATCTAACACCTTTTGAAGGTTTGTTTTGGAAAATATTAGACAATACAAATCCGATCGATAATGATTTACTATACGTATATAATGGTACAGAATGGCTTGAAGTAATAGGCAATGTTATTACTCAAAATAATATTATAACAAAAATTAATAATTCAAATTCTTTACAAATCGATAACTCAAAAAATCTTACAAATTTCACAACACAATATATTAATGAATATCAAAATATTAATTTTGACTCTGCACGAAATGTATATTTTTCAAGACAAAGATTAAATGATTCAATTTATTCACCAGATAATACAATTTTAATTACAAAAAACTCAGAAAATCAGACAACTCTTTCATTGGTAGGTTATAATCCTATTTCAACAATAGAACAAGTTTATAATTCGTTAGGCTTTTCATTTGTGCCAAACCATTCAGGACAATATTTTAATTCAAATTCGAATATTCCGACTGATCTTTATAAATCTTTTAACTTTCGTGGCACAAGCGGCACAGCATCTGCGATGACTGGACAAATCAGACTTAGTTTTGCAGGAGGATCATATGTTGCAAATACATTTAATATTTTGAAGCCTTTATTTTTTGTTGATACAAATTATCTTCAATTTTCTAGAAAAACAAGCGGTACGCAAGCGCTTCAAGTAAAAGAAACAGCGGGATTGATCTCAAAAATTATAGATGAAGTTCGAAATGAAATTCTAAGTCTGATTACTTCTTTTTAGTTATCTTATTGATAATTAAATTTATAGTATCAATTAAATAAAAAGCTAAGGATATTTTATGAGTAATTTTCGACCTGATTTTAATAAACAACATATTTTAGGTAAACCGCCTACAGATTTAAATGATTTATCAACTGCGATTCGTTGGAATGAATTATGGATTGGTGCAATTGATGCGGATGAAAAAATTAATATAAATACAAATGAACTCCCAAATGAAGACGGTGAATTAACTTTAGATGCAATTTCAGCGATAGGTAATATCAGACAAACAGACGGTTATTTATTTATTCCTGAATGGTTAAATCGATCTAATTTGATAAATGTTGCTGAAGAAATAAAGAATATCAAGGATTCTTTGACAAATATAACAACAAATAATCAGTTAACGGGTGTTATTGAAGGTATAAATTTAATCGATATTAATAATGAGCAGCAATATGATTCAAATACAAAAAAACTAACATTATACACTGACGATATTAATGAAGTAGCAAATGATCCTGGTTTACCTCACTTGTGGTGGACACAAGGTAGATTTGATACATCTTTTTCTTTAAAGAATTCCACAGCCTTAGCTGATAGTTCTAATCTTCTTCGTATTTCTCAACTAAATAACGGCTCACAACAACAGTTAACAGATCTTAACAGAATTATTCCTAAACTAGATGAAAATATGCAAATTCCTTTGTCTTTATTACCAGACAATATAGTAAATCCGCCTGTACAAGTATCAAAAGTTTATTCCGGAACAAATCAACAGAGATTACAATTTAATACTACTTTATTAGTTGAAGGTGATATTTGGAAAGTGACTGATGGTTCGCAATTAACATATATTTGGAAACCTAGTACATGGCTTCAATTAACGCAGCCTACAAATTTTGATTACATTAAATCGATTAATCAAAATTTACCAGCTTCAGGCGCTACTTTTGTTAGACCTAATTTACCATCTTTGGGAAATCCTGTGGGTAATGTTGTGCTTGAAACAAAAAATATTCCTGAACCTGCTGGCTTAAATGCTGTGACTGACTTAATGTATTTTTCAAGAGATCGTGTCTTTTCTTCAATAACATCGACTGATCAATATATAAAGGTGCAGCAGGATCAATTAACAAAGAAAACTCAATTATCATTTGATACAACTTTATTGCAAAACTCTAATATTACAATACAAGATGTTTATAATGCAATAACAGTTGATGGTGTACTTTTAAAAAAATCATTTAACTCACAAACACAAAAAATTGATATTAAATTGGATACAGGAAATTTTTTCTCTCTATTCACAGGCACAGGTTCTGTTATTACGCCGACTCTTGTTTCACCTAACCCTAATCTTACTTTAGCGGCTGCAGGTCAAGATGCTATTAAATTTGATGTTAATATTAATAGTTTAAAAACACAAGTTATTAATTCTATGACAGCTAATAAACCTATATCAAATGTTGTTACAGATTATGATATTAGCAAATATATTGATCCTGCTCCGGGTTCTTATATATTTTGTAAGGTAAAAAGTGGATCATCGATTATTTTAGCAGATAACGCTGCACATAATGCTAATGTAGGAACAATGTTAGTATTAAAACCTGACACTATTAATGGCTCAATTACAGTAAAACAACGTGTCTATGGTTCTGGTTCAACTATTATAAGTACTAATATTTTACAAATAAACGGCAGTGATACAGCACATGTTTATCGATATCAAATCGTAGCGAATCAACCTAGATGGGATAGAGTACTATAATTTTCTTTTTGTTAGATTTATCAGTTTTTATATACTTTGAAATATTTATTTATTAATTAGAAAATTAAAGGAAATATAATGGTCGCTTCATTTAACCCTAGTTTTAATATGGGAAACGATTTAGGAAAAATTGATAGAAAATGGAGAAATATCTATATTGGGAATATTTATTCAGACTTTGTCGAAATAAAAGGTGGTGGATTAAATATTGTTAATTCGCCTGATACTAACCCAGGATTAAATGCAGCAAATTTTGGAAATAACAATATTTACATTCGATATAATCGTAATAATAAATTTGGTATCAGTAATGGGGGAAATGAATTAAATTCTATATTAGATAATATTGATAATGATTTAGAATATATTTCAAATGATTTTAATAGTTTTAAATTTTTATGTGCTTTGCTCTTTAAAAAAATAGAAAATTCTTATTGGAATGATCCTTATACAATAGATAATTTTAATGGAATTGATCCTGACAATTTTCATCAATCGATGGATCCTGACGCTACCATTACATATCCTTTGAAGCAGGGTGAAGTTTTTTTAGATTTAGATAATAAGAATTTATTATTCTTCGTTCCTGATATTACTGTTTATAAAAATGCTCGACAATTTTCAATTGATAACCCAGATATTGACCCTGCAAATATTCCTAACTATTACTCATATCAACAACCTCAAGACTGGATTGATGCAAACAGGCTTGAAGGATTTTTAACATTATCATTAGGTTTTAATAAAGACGATTTTGCAACAAAAGTATTTGTAAACAGCACTGTCGATACAGCAATTGCTAATTTAATTGACGGTGCGCCTGATATTTTAGATACATTAAATGAAATAGCTACAGCGATAAATAATGATCCTGACGTTTTTAACACTTTAAAAACACTTATTGATACTTTAGCAAATAATACATATCGTAAGGATGAAACATACAACAAAACCGAAGTAGATACATTGATCAATAATTTATCTGCGACTTCTTCTAAAAAACCTTGGGATTATTTTATAGGTTCAGACACTGCCCGGGGTGAAATTAATAATATCGCTGATGTATATACACAAATCAACCAGAATAATCTTGCACAAAATCCTCAGAAATCTATACCTAAAACACTTTTAATCAAACCTGATGCAACAGGATTATATAATCAGAATACAAATATCTTGCAACTTAGTATTGCAAATATATATCAACAATCATTATATAAAAATGCTGATGATTATGTGAAATTTAAAAAAATAGAAGTAGATGTTTCAAACGCTATTTATTCGAATGGTATTATTACATTTGAAAATGTGCAAATTGAACAAATAAAAATATTAGATTCACAAAATTCAAAAATACCATATACTATTCGAATAATCAATTGTTTAATTACAAATTCTTCGGATTCTAGATTAATTATTAATGATGATTCTGGTAATCCAAATGTTAAAATTGAAATAAGAAATTCAAAAGTTAAAAATAATTTTAATAATAATGCGATCTATTTAAAAAAAGGTCAAATATTTATTGAAGAATCTGAAATTTCTTATTTGAATGAAAATTTAGGAATTGATGTTATTAGTTTATGGCAAAGTCAAAATAATTTTAATACATTAACAGATTTAAAAACTTATTGCGAAATTAATAATTCAAAGATATATGGTGTATCTCAAATAAATGATAACGCAAAATTAAAAATAAGAAACTCAATTATTTTAAACTCTTCAGATACATATAACGGTCCTTTATTATATGCAACAGATGTTAATACAACTTTAGATTTACAAACTGTACATTTTTATAAAAAAGAAAATACACAAACAACTGATACACACATTGCAGGTACTGGTAATTGTTATGTTGATCATAATATTTATGAATTATCTTTTCGTTTAGATGGTAGTGGAAATATAATTTTAGATGGTGAAAAGCCAATTGCTCGTGAAGTAGGTTTTGAACCATCAATAAATAATGGTAAAGGTATCACAACAGAATTTTTCTATAAACCACTTGGTTATAATTTGTTTTTTTATGATGACGAGAGAGCTCGAGATACAATCGCAAATGCTTTAACAGCATCCCAGCAACAAGATGGAACATCATTACCTTTTTTTGAAGACGAAGGTTATGAAAATTATCCTCATAATCCAAAAGGTATAGAATTTAAACATTATGACGATATAAATTTAATTGGTCTTGATATTTCAGGTGTGAATGTTCATGATTTAACAGATGGTAACAAAGTTGCTTTTAAAGACGAAATGAACTTCTTTACAGCAAATCAAAATTTAATAGCAGGTGTTAAGGCTTATGAAAATGTAAGTATCGGTAATTATGATATTAAGACTGTGGATCCTGATGTATATTTTGACACAAATCTTTCATTAAAATCTCAGGGTTTAACAGTAGATGGTTTACCTAGTTTATTTGAACTTCGTGGAGATTATATTGAAATAAAAAGAAACACTGACGTTTTAAATGATTATATTTTTCAAGAAGCTCTTACAACAGATACTTTGATTTTTGATACTATTAATTCAAATCCATTTGCTGACCCGCCTGAATATATTTATTTGCCTACATTTAAATTTGATGATAGTATTTGGACATCTGTCAAAGATCCTGTATATAATAGTAATATTGCAAATAAAAATTACGTTGATACAGAAATTACTGCTGTATTTAGTGCTTTAAATAATATAAAATTAGATGATGTTACTGACGTTAATACAACGGGTTGGCAAAGAGATGCATTAGGAAATATTTTAACAGATGTTAATACTGGCGACAAATTAAAATCAACTACACAAGACGGGATGATTTTATCATATGGACCTCACGAGACGAATGATTTAGATTATAATCCTGGAAAGATAGAAGACTGGCATCCGAAATTTATTAATGCTAGACCTAGTTTTAATTTTTATGCAGATAGTGACCCTAATGAAGTTTTACAATCGATTAATAATACACCATTTGAAGGCGTTTATGAGTTAGATAATGTAAAAAATACATATAATTTTATTAATACACAAGATTGGTATGATATTGTATATAATACAGATTCTTTATTTCGTCTAAGAGGTGTTCTGCCATTAGATACTACAAAAACAGATCATATTGAAAATGGTATCGATGGGTCTTTAGCGGGGGTAAGTGATTATTGGAGTGCTGATGAGTATTCTTTATTTTGGAATAATCAAATTACAAATCAACTTGACGGATTAAAGAATAAAATTCATCCTGATCTTCAAAATGACGAACCTGTTCATACGGCACAGGAGTTTGATGGGGCTGGGGGATATGAACCAGTTGCAGTACAAAATAAAATTAGATTAGCTAAAAATTATACCTTTCATGCAACAGATGCATCATTACGACATGATGGCGCAGGTAAAGTATATATAGCAAAAGCAAATGAAACAAAATTTGGTAATAATTCGGGCTCATATACTTATAATACTCGAAATAGGGCAGGTTTTCCTACTACTGTTACAGATAATTATGTCACACCAACAAGTGTAGGATATGCAGTTAGACCTCAAGATTTATTTGCTGCATATGCACGTCGTGATATGACAAATTTAACAAGGGCAACATTAGGAGCGACATCTGGAAATAGAATATTACGTCATGAAGACGAAGTAAATTATGCAAGATGGAATTTAGGTTTTATTACAGACTTTGACATAAATAGCGATAAAGTTTATTTAAAGTACGATAGAAGTAGTGATGAATACAAATCAGTCGATGCAACATTTCAGTATTATGATTATTTACAAATACAACCCGTTGATGAGATAAGTGGCATTGTTAATAGTGGATTAGACGACGCTTCTTTACCGTGGAATCCTATTGAAGCAAAATTAAATCGATATTATTTTGTTACATGTTCAACAAATGTGAATGAGAAAAATTTAATTATTCTTCCAGAAATTACTGCTGATTCAATTGGCCATTCAATCGTTGTCAAGAAAGAAAACGCATTAGGAAAATTATTAATTTGGACAAAAATACCAAATTCTGAGCGCTTTTTATTACAAGACGGAGTAACAATATCTCAGGATCAATTAACTGGTTTCGTTCAAATTGATATTGATAATATGGGTCAAGTCATTAAATTTATGTCAAATGGTAATCCTGCTGACCCTTATTGGATTGTTGAAGGATTCTTTGGTAATGGTGGTGTAGGATTTGACGTAAATTCAAATCGAGAAATAATTCAGGATCGAATTATTGCACCATTTTTTGTACATGATCCTATCGAACCTGTGACACATGATCCTGCAATTTCTTTTGAATATGACGCCGTTGCAGATGCGAATGATAGAATTATTGCAAAAATAAACTTTGCTACGCAAGAAGAGGTTGATGAAGGTACTATAACAAATAAACCTATTGCGCCTGATACTTTAAGCACAAAATTGTCAGCGTATGTTTTAACTGACGATTTTAGCGGTTTATTTGATACAAATGTTGGAAGTAGCACGACATTAACAACTAAAATATCTAATCAAATCTCTGGGAAAGAAGATAAAAGTAATTTAAAAACAGCAGCGTATAAAGATGTTGGAATTTTAACAGGTAATGTTCCTGAAATTGGTTCAAATTTAAGTAATAACAGCTTTATAATTACAGACTCTTCTGGCAAATTAAAAACTGGTACAATTACATCAACAGAAACAACTTTAGGTCTTATTCGACTCGCGACACAGGAAGAAGTTGATGCAGGCACGGGTAGTGATGCTGTTACACCTGAAAAATTACTTAATACAATTGAAGGAAATACAGTAATAAGACAAAAAATAATTCAGGCTGTTTCTGCGACGTATTTTTATGAACAATTAATCGGTTCAGCGTCAGCAGCAGCTCCACCTCCAACGGGTAATTTTCCTGAATTTGATTTGGAAATAGGTAAATATTATTCTGTCACAACAGATAATTCAGGACAAATAACTTTAAATTTACCTTTAATTAGCACTAGCGCAGTTGCAGGATCAATTGTTAGAGTCAAATTCAAAGAAAATTTAAGCGGTTTTAATATTAAAATTAAACCTAATGGATCTGACAAAATCGATACTTTAAATCAATGGATATTAGAATATAAAGGACAATCAATAACACTTGTGTCTGACGGCATAAGCGAATGGGAGATAAACTAAAATGGCTTTTAATGAAACTAAAGTTAATGGAAAATTTGGAACTAATATTACATTAACAACCGATGATATAAATGATTCCACTACTCATCCTTACGCAACTTATGCTAGAGTTGAGCCAATTATTACAGAAGAAAGATTTACTTCAAATCCTTCGTATCAAGACAAACATTTTTATACTGTCGGTGAATTGGCTGTTAAAACAACAAATCTATTGTATTGGAAAATTTTATATCCTACAAAAGTTATAAAAATTTCAGCACAAGTTTCAACAGCACCAACAGGCGATAATATTGTATTGAATATTAAAAAAAAGAGAAATGATAATGGAACAATTACAAATACTACGATTAAAACTTTAACAATTTTACAAAATCAAACAACTGCTCAAACAGGAAATGACGAAGAATTTACTTTTGATGAACTAGATTCTATAGGTATTGAAGTGTCTGTTATTGGGTCAACAGTCAAAGGTAGCGATTTAGTTGTTTCTTTTAAATATTTTTCAACAGGCATTTAAAAGCATAACAATATTTATAAAATAAATTAAAAAAGGTTTTATAAATATGATTATTGAAAGAAGAGACATTTTATTTTTAATCGATAAAGATAAAAATGAATTTTATTATAATATTACTTATGAATTTGATGAAAATTTAAATTCAAATTTACTTAGGGTTAAAATTAACAATAACGAATATGATCATTTAATTCAATATTATAATCCTATTACAAATAATCATTGGCAAAATGCTGATGAAGCTTTTAACTATATTTTAGAGGGTATTCAATTTGTCGATCTCAGTTTGCAAATTGATGAAATAAGTAATAATATTGATGGGAATATTTAAAGATGACAATTTTAAAAACTTTTAAAACTTCTGCTATTACACAAACGGAACCTGCGGGTACATATGTTGTAAGGGCTTTTTTATTAAATTCTTCAAATAATAAACTTTTAATAGAAAGCCCAAATCAAGATTATCTATATATTAATAATCAAGCTTACGATTATTTGACTTTTGTCAATGATTGGCAAGCTGAACCGACTGTTATTAATAATTTACGTATCAATTCAGACTCGTCTCGACGATGGTTTGTTCCAGGAAGAGGAATGACATCAACAGATAATTCTCATTTTCCTTTGTATCATTCATTACAACAAAGTCTTTTAATGACAACACGTCTTAGTATGTCAAAAAATTTAAATCCAATACCTGGACAAATTGCAGGTATTGCTACGTATTCACCTTCACCTACAAATATGGAAGGATATTTTTATTCTCTTGATAAATCAACTTATTATAAAAATGCGATTATTTCAAAACTTTATTTAAGTAGTAATGAATGCACATTAATCGATTGTTCTAGCCCTAATATTCTTAATGCAAACGGTGGATTTAAAGCATCTAATTTTATACTTGCAAAAGGATATGAGTTATATAATAATATAAATACTTCTTCTATTGGAAAATCAACAAATGCAAGTCCTGATGTGTTTAATTCATATATCCCTGTTGCGTATAATGAAACTTTAAAGAAAATATATTGTATTTTTGAAGCTTATACAAATGCAGGATTGACAACATCTCAACCTGTTTTATCAACATCACAATTGAAAGTGTTTAATTACGATTTCTTAAATGACGGCTCAGTATCGTTATCATTACAAACAACTACAAATTGGGGGTCTAGTTCAAATAATCAATCTTATATTTCAGGAAAAGACTTTTCATTAGCTGGAGTAGGTGTGCAGGGTGTTTTTAATAAACATGCAGCATCAACAGCATATGGAACAAATCACTCATCTTATATGGGAAAAGACAATACAGGTAATTTATACTTTTTATCAACATTTAATCATATGAGAACAACATGGAATAATTCTGTAAATCCAACAGATTTTAATATTATTGTAACAGGTATAAAAGGCGCATCAACAGATCCTACTAATCCTACTTATGTTTTTGATACAGGGTCATATACAGGATCAGGCAGGATTAATAGAACTGGTTGGTATGATGCAAAAGCCGGGTCATGTTTCACTTATTGTAATATTCCATCAAAATTTGAAAATTCACCATTGACTGACGAAAGTAATATATATTATTCTTATATTCCAGCGTTTGCTGATACTACAACTGCGTCAGGCGGTGTGAAATATACTTCAACTGATACGACAACATATTTCACGCCAATTTTAGTAAAATGGAATAAATCTGTAAACCCATTTGCTGCAGGCACAAATGCAATTACAATTAAAGATTGTAATATTGTATATGATGCAGGTGATCCTACAAAAAACTGGTTTACATACGCTAATGTATATAATACTGCAACAGGTGCAAATATTCCTCTAAATTCTTCACATGTTAGAAGAAATAGTCAATGCTTTGTTACAAAATTAAACAGTACATATTATTTAAACTTTATTCAATGTTTAGGATATAAAGGATCTTATGATTTTGGATCAGGAAATAACTTAAAATATAGAATTGTTACTTATACAATTGGAAATACAAATTGGGAAAACTTAACTTTCCATAGCAGCTCACAATTAGATGATGATGTGTTAAGTTTCTTACCTATTGATGAAACATGGTTTACTAAAATTATGTGTCTTCATACTAATTCATTGTGTTTTTATACTTTTACAAACGTTGGTTGGAATTTAAGTTATAAAGAAGTTGGATCTTTTAGACAAGTAACAAGAGATCAATTAAATAGAGTTTGGGCGTATTCTGTTTCAAATGATGATATTCTCGATACAAATGTATCAAGTTACGTAACTTCTGGAACAGGTCAAAATCAGGCAGATGTACAAGCAGAATTTAATGTTTCATTGCATCTAATATCTGAATCGTTAAATAATGTCATTCAGGTACGCTTCGAAGAAAATACTCAAAATTATACAGGCGTTGATATTAGCAGTAATGTTTATGTTTCAGTATTTGATGAAAATGGTTCAAGAATTGCAGCAAATGTTCAATTAACGCTTGAAGGCGCAAATACGTTGTTTGTATTACAAAATAACTCAACAACATATACAACCAATGTTACAACATTGCAAGCTAGCGATTTAGCTGTGCCTATTAAAATTGTTGGACCAGGTTATGCAAATGTTTATGCGAATGTCATTTTTTAATTTAATCACAACATAAGTTTTTCTATAATTAGTTATAAAGATATTTTAATTAAGAGAAAATTATGACAAAAATAAAAGAATCAGAATTCGTTTTTCAACATATTAATTTATACAATCAACGAAATTATTATGTATATACAAATAGTCCTATTGCTTTTAACGCATCTTCATCTGGGTTTTTATTTACAAATAATGAAAGAATATTATCGAATGTAATGGTAGAAAATCCTAGTTTATCAAAAAATGAATTAATTTTTGCAAGAAATGATATTCGTGATAAAGATACACTTGTTTATAAACACTCACAAAAATTTTTAGGATTTAATTTTACAAAGAATACATCTTCATCGTTTACGACATCTTTGAATTATTTAGCTGATGAGTGGTCTCGATTTAATGCAATATTTTCAAATAAATTACTAACAACACGATTATCAACAAGTAAATCAAATGTGATGTTTAAAAGATATTTTAATAATGTAAAAAGTATGATAGATATGTCATCAGGTAGCACAGGTATTACAGGCGCTTTATCAGAATATAGGGCAATGGAAGTAAATAGAGACATGACATGCGATAATCATTATCTTTTTTCATTGGATTCTTCTTATAAATCTGCTGGTTTATTGTCTGTTTTAAATGATACTAATAATTCGCAGAAGTATATATTATTTACAGACGCTTCATGTTCTCAAGGCGTATGGGACGACTTTCCACAGTACAATTTTCAAAGTTTATTTATATATAAAGACGATGATATTAATATTGAAACTTATTCATCAACATTCGCAGCTAATACTCAAAATACAGGCGATATTTTAAAAAATACCTTATCGACAACAAATGCTATTCCAAATAATCAATTAACATATTTATTTACAGATTTTACAAATAGATCAATATACTTTTTAAAGACATCGCAATTTAAATCATCTGGGGCTTTAAAGGCTTATAGACATTTTACATTTACAACAATTCTTAAAGCGACGTGGGGTGTTAATGAAACAATTTTAAATGCAAAGTTTGCAGCAAATACAATACAAAATTTTGAAAATATAACAACTACAGCGAATTTTTTGGCATCTAGCTTTGGAGTTTTAGGTCAAGCAGGTTCCACAGCTGACGCTCGTTATTTTACAAAATATCTAGGATATATGGGTCAAGACTTCGCAGGACAAAATTACTTTTTATATATTAATGAAGGTGTAACAAGAGAAACAAGTTTAACATCAACAAATATTGAAAATGCAGTTTCTAACATTGAAACTATTTTAAAAAACTCATGGACAACAGCAATTATAAAAGAAAATCCAACAAATGGTACAGTAACAAATCTAAAAAATATTAATTATACATATATAAATTATTTTTATGAAATAGGAAATACGAATCGAAATGTAGCGATTACATCTACAACATCAGTTGCATTAACATTAAATAAAAATAATACATTTAATTTAACAACTACTAACGTTACTTATTACGCACCTGTAAGTCCTGCGAATAATGATATTTTTAGAGTACAACATTTAGGCTCCACAGGTTCATTTAAAGTAAATGTTTCGGCGACAAATTCGACAGTTTTAGTGCCATTAACAACATCGGCCTCTGCGATA
>JACCEB010479160.1_pt1 | contig 27277 bp, 7 predicted proteins | sample 7454761 | NCBI WGS metagenome assembly JACCEB01 (sample SAMN15323454, study PRJNA562643) | freshwater metagenome | isolation source: river surface water | place: USA:Blue River Watershed | collected 2017-08-18
AATGGAATTTTGGCTCAAGTTGGAAGAATAAGAAATGAAGAGCAACAAGCTTTAGAACAATTGCGTAAAGACTATTATGAAAAAATGGAATTATTGAAGAATCCAGATAAAATTGCTCCTATGATGAAATACCCAACTGATACAGGTGTGGTCAAATTACCAGAAAGCCCAGACCAATCTGAGTCAACTGAATCCCCTTTTGAAGCTCCAGAAGGCTCACAATTTCAGACTTTTGAAGAATCCCCTAACACAGGAGTAAGATAATGTTTAGAAAAGTTACATCTCAAGTAGAAATGTATCCTGAATACACTACAAGATTGACTAAAGCAGATCTTGCTAATGAATCAAAAGTTGATCAGGAAATTAAAAATATAGAGAATAAATTTCCTGCAAATCAACAAATAGCCACCAATGTTACTTTTGATAACAAAGAACAAACTTTAGATGAATTTCTTAAGGTATTAAAACAAGCTAAATCTGACATCTCTGAGAAAAAAGATATAAAGCAAATGTATGACACTTCTCTTTTCCACAACATAGGTGGTCAAAATGTTGAAGTTTCCACTGAAGAAAAGCGAGAAGGCTTGAAAAGAGATATTGCTGCTTTAGAAAGACAAATTCAAGAAAGAGAACAAACTTTAGCTGAAATAGATAATTATGTTGTTTCTCTCTTATCTGGAGAAATGGCACAATTGAATATAGCACACACAAATGCAAAGTTTGTAAAAATTGCAGACCAACCAACTGAAGAAGAAGTTTTAGATCCAGTAGAAGATTACTTTAATAAGCTCTATGATGATACTCCTGGAAGTCCTAATATGGGTAAATTAATGACCCATCCTGAAAAACACAGAAATCAATTGTCAACTGAAGCTAAAACACAAACTTCTAAACCTAAATTCATAAAAAAATAATATCCTTTACAATTAATTTATGTCAGATATTGATTTTATCGAATATGATAAAATTTCAATTCAGTCAGATGCGTTTATTACATCTGCAGAATTAAATTGTTATTTTCAATACATACCATCTACTAAAGCTATTTCTTATAATATTAAGAAAGAGCTTCACACTGCTGGTACAACTGAAGATCCAAATGATTATAAAGTACCTGATGTATCTGCAAAAATTCTTCCAAGAAAACTCTACAGAATAAATCCTTTCCATACAAATTATTCTGAAAACTTAGAATTAAATAAAGTAAATACTGATCCAGATATCATTTATCCAACTCAAATCAAAGAAGAAAGAAAAAAAGTCATTGATTATAGTTCTATGGGTCTTAATTCAGATCAAATTGAATTTATGATGGCTCTTCAAAACTTAAAATCTTTGAAGTTAGATGATTCAATAAAGAAATTAGATATAGAGCAATTTAAATCTGTTGACGAAAAAGTGATGAATGGCTTTTTTCAACTTTATCCCAGATTTATGGAAATGCTTACTACTGGGGTAAGTTCTGGAGGATTCAATCAATTCTTTGAAGATACAGAATCTCAAGAATCTATAAATGAAAATGAAACTTTAATAAACGAGACTATCAAGAAACTAGGACTAAATCCAAGCGAAGTCAAAGTAAAAAAAAAATTTGAAGTAAGATCTGGCAATGCTAAAAAAGAAGAAATAAATGCATATCTTCAAGATATATCTTTATCCAATAATGTTGCTAACACAAGGTCAATCAATAACAATTCTGTCACAAATTTAAGCCAAATAAATTTACAAAATAATAACAAAATAGATTTACAAGTCAGATCTGCCCGAACTGTTAATAATATAAGCAATTCTAGTAAAACGGATATTAACTTAATAAGTAACACTAACAAGACTGTAAATCAATCTGTAACAAATGTAAGTAAATTTTCTGATGCTACTAAAATAGATTTTGACAACATATATAAAGCTTTTTTGAAGGACTTGAACATTGCACCTAATGTTGAAAATCAATTCTTCAAGGTAGTTAATCAATTTAGCAAAAACTTAAGCATTGAATTTAATAGAGTGCTTAATCATTCTGAGAAGACTGTTTATGAGACAAATCTTAAGAATTTGTCCACATCTTATAATTTCTATAGACACATAGAAAACAGGTATAGAGAGTTTATTCAAAACTTAAACTTCTTCAGTGAAACAGTTCAACAAATCAAGCAAACTGAACTTAATTTGAAGAATACTTATCAGAATATTCATAGACATAGTGTTACTCATAAAAACAATCACTACAAAAATATTATAAACCTTACAAAAAATGTTAATTACGAATACACTGCCAATGATTATGAGTTTCAATACGCAGTTCTAAAGACAATTAAGAACAGCAATCAATATGTTGAAAATAAAATTTCAAAAATCAAGAACGATTTAAATGTAGCTCAACAAAATATTTCTTTTGTCCATCATAGAATGGTGCATATCCAAGAAAAAACAAGTAATTTTGTTGTTAAAGAAATCAAAAATGTTCTGAACAATACTGAATACATTGATGAATATTCTAATATAATTGTCAACAAAATAAGCAATATATCCAACAATCAAACAGTTAGAGCATTGTTGTCTTTAGTTACAAATGAAGAGCAACTAAATAGTATCTATACAGTGTTGAGGCAAAGCAATATCAACACTTCTAATATTAAAAATTTAGTTGATATTATAAATTATTCTAAAAATAACAATTTAGAAATCACTAAAGTTTCAAGCTCTACAGTAGAGAATATAAAGAATTTAGTTAGTCTTTCAAAGAACGTAGTTGATTATAACAACACTGAAAATCAGATTGTTAATAAATTATCATCTATAAATGTTGAAGAATTTAAATCATTTATAAATTTATCAGAATCTAAATCTTTCACTAGAATTGCTCAAAGTTACAAGAATATTTCAAATGTAATTGAAAATTTAAATACAACTTCTATAAATCCAAAAATATCTACAATTCGTATTGACCAGAAAAAAGTAGATAATTTTAATCAAATTGTAAATCAATCAAACATTGGGTTTGTTGTTGAGAAACTGTCAAACTATAATACAGAAAATATTACAGAAAAAATTAATTTATTGAAAAATATAAATGTAACACAAGACATCAAGAAAACTGAAAATATTGTAAGAAAAATTACAAGAATGGCAAAATACAACAATGTCAATCAGATTACAGAAAATATTGATGAAATAAGTAATTTGAATAGTTCAGAGTTTAAAACAGAAATCCAGAACTTAAAAAATCTTATTAATGTATCCAAGAATGTAAATGTTTCAAATGTTGAAAATCTAAAGGTTTCTCAATTAAATCTTGTTTCTAAAAACATTGAAAAGTTAAGTCAAATAAGCCAGATAAATAATTTGACCAAAGAACAAGTAAATGTTGTCAAACAAATCAGCCAAATAGAAAATATCAATCAGTTAAGTAGCGTAATCAATCTAACAAAAACAAATGATATATCTAACATAAAGTTATCTAGTATCAATCAAATAACAGAAGTTGTTCAAAAGATTTCTAATATTGAAAACAAAGATTTACTTAAAGTTGTCAATTTAACAAAGACTGTTCAAGAAAGAAAAATTTACAATAGAATTTCCAATCTTATCAAAAATGTCGAAGTGTTAGATACCGTAAATGTCACTCAAGAAACTGCCCAAAATATTTCTAAAATTTCCAATACTAATAATATCAATCAAATTTCTAAAGATTTAAATTTAATTTCTCAAAACTATCAGGAATTCAAGACAAGTGTTCAGCAAATAAAAAATATTGCGCAGGTTAGAAATGTTGACCAGATAGTAAAGAATTTGAATTATGTGAACAATATAATTCAAGAAAACAATATTGTAAATCGTGTCAGTAAAATAGACCAAAAAGATTTTATCACAGCTATCAATTTGAGTAAAAACTATATCCAATCTTTTAATAGATTCGAAAGTAAGATAAGTAATATTTCTCAAAGACAAAAGATTAGAGAAACCTTACAAGATATCAATATTGTAAATAATGAAATAAATAATTCAACTGTTCAAATTACAAATAAAACACAAAAAGTACAATTACAAGAATTTATTCACAATTTAAATTTACTAGAAACAGAAAAGAATACAACTATATTAAATCGATATAGTTTTGAAAGTAATAAAAAGAATATTTCTAATTTATTTACTGAACTTAATATTACACAGCAGAACAAGCAAGAAAAGCGAACTGAAAGAGAATTTGCCCGTATATCAAAACGATTAGATAGGATGAATAAAGAAACTATCAAAGTTCAGGGTAATTCATATAAAGTTGAGCAAAATTTCTTTGATATGATGAATTTTTATAATGAACAAAAAGTAACCAAAACAAGTAAAGATAGAAAGGTAAATAATTTCTTTCAATTGCTGGATGTGTTGAATGTTCAAAAGACTACTAATGAAAGAAAAGTCACACAGAAAATTCAGAAAATTGAGCAAGTTCAAAATCGAATTGTAAATAACACTTCTCAGATAAAAATTGATGTTTATAGAGAAAAGAAAGACAATTATTATAAGGTAGATAATCGCCAAACTTTTACTACAAATAATTATCATCAAGAGAAAGAAGAGCAGAAAAAGACAGAGAAGATAGTTGAAAACAAAGTAGAAGAGTTGCTTGTCAAGAAAATTGAAAATGTAACAAATAATTTAGTGTCCAATGTAATCACTAAAAATGAATTCAACACTATCAAAAAAGAAATAATCCAAGAAATTTTCAACATAGAAATGAAGACAGAAGAACGAATCAATCAACTGCGAAAGGAAACCCAGCAGACTGTACAAACTATGTTAGAAAGATTCTTAAGAAGTTAACAATGTCACTTTATCAGATTGATCGACCAAGAACAGTTTCAATAATTGGAAAGTTTAAATTTAATTATCAAGTTAAATTTAGTAATCAAAATTTGGGTGGTGAAACCTTAAAGTCAGGTCAATATTTTTGGGATACCAATGCCGCAGTAAGATTCACATTTAATGACAATGACGGATTAGTAGGACTAGTAGGGGTAGCAAATAGAGGTGGAGATTTAGGTACATTTTTTAACTACCCTGGTCAAAATCCTGTTTTTGGAGACAATGAATACGATTCAGTAGCTAAACAAGCAATAATTAGAGTAGCATACTCCCTAAGGCCTGGAAATGATGTTCCACAAAGAGATTATATTGTAATTGATAGGGTTGATTATGATCCAAATAGTGGAGTAAATGCCTCATCTTCTGGGACGGTAGAGGGTTACATTTATTGGGGAGCTGTAGCCAATGAGTTTGTAGATATACAAGAATATTATCCTTCTAAAGATTATTTTATTACATCTCCCGTTTGTCCAGATAATGAAAATCAATATTGGTATCAAGAAGACTTAAACGGACAAACAGTAAGACATTGGCCCAAGTACACTACTATAAATTGGTTTGAAGCGCCTGATCCTACTAAAAGAAGTAGGATGGGTATATACATTAAAGTTACCACTTCTAAAAATAAAGAAACAATTATAAATAGAAGCTGGGAAATTAACGCACCATTTTTTATTGGATATTCTGCAAAAAAAGAATTGAACGCTTGGACTGGTGTAATCTCGAATAATGGTTACGTTTCAATATCAAGCAATATACCTAATGCTAGTAATGAAAACCAAAATGTAGCAAAAACCACTTATGCAACAATCGATAATGAAAATTTTTCAATAAATCCAATTTCTTCTGAAATATCTCTTCCACCTAAATCATTTGTAACAATGGATTTACTTACAGATGCTTCAAGAAAAGTAACTTTTAATTCTTTAATCTCAGACTGGGATAAAACACATACAGATGAACTTACAGCATATATTGTAGGTTTTGGTTGTACAGGCTTGTTAGGGTATTACTCATCACCAGGAGTTTCAGCAATTCCTTATGCTTTGCCAACTTATGAAAAAGTTGTTACAAAATCGGGTGATATTTCTGCAGGGGAACAAACTTACAGATATTACAATGGAAAAATAACTGCATATACAATTTATGATTTTCTTGGACAACCAAATGAATTTGATTCTAAAAAGATTTTATTAGATACTAGACAAAAATGGATCTATGGAATGATTGATGGTACCACAGAAAATTTTGATGATCTAGAAAGTCCTTCCAAATATTATGATTACCCACAATATTGGGTTAGATCAGCCAATGGCTGCAGAGATATTAATGAATTTCCAAGATTGAGAACAATTGATGAATTAGATCTTCCAAGTGGAAGTTTGTCTATTCCCATACCATTAAGGGGTTGGAAGTTTAACGCTATGACCCTTCAACAAAATAAAGAATATATTTTGTCATCAAATGGATCAACAGCAGGATTTGGATTAACCAATAATTTAAGTTTTCTCGGGTCGAAAGCAGAACCGTATTATTATGGAAGTGAAAATTTATCAGGATATAGATATCTAAAGTTTGATATTACATCTAAGAATAAAGACAGTCAATCTACTACTTTTACAATTAGTGAAACATCAAAAGGTTTTACATTAACAAATAATACAGAAAATATTATTGAAAAATCTTGGAATATTGGAATACCTGAAGCTAATCAAGGTAAAGCTAATTATGTCATTGATCTTTGTAATCCTGACAATAAAAATGATTTTGTAGACAACCAAGATTCTCCATATCCAAGACTCAACGTTTACACTACATCAAAACCACAAAGTACAAATCCTTTTGCATATTTAGCAGTTGAGAATAAACCAAAGGACGATTTCTTAATAACAAAATCTTTATCTGGAGATGCTTCTACTTCTTGGATCAACGATATTGTAAAGGCTAAAATAAAATCTTCAGGAATAATTTATCTTTCAGATGATGTTTCTAAGAATGTTGATTATTTTGAAGTTAATACTTCTGCATTGCCAAAAGCTGGAGTTGGTACAAACATAATTTTTGGAAGACCCAGAATATTTAACGGAAAAATAAAGTTATCAACATTTTTTAATTCCACAGGACGTTACACCAAAGATGAATTTGGCAACATATCATTGACTGATCCTAAATATTTTAAGGAGCTAGATGTATATATTGTAAAAAATGATATAACTTCTGATAAGACAATTGACGAACTGTTGCTCAAAGATGCATCTGGAAAATATCCTGAAGAATTTGAGATTTATAATTACGATCCAGGATTTCCTGATGAAACAGATGTAATTGGCAAGAACAATGTAAGTTTCACTGATGGCTCACAGTATATTTTTGTAAATCCAATTAAGATTTTTGATGAAAACTATAATTTGCCTTATGATGCAGTAATAATAGAAGATTCTAAAAAAAGAAAAGTATATAAATTTGTCCAGTATGTAAAAACTGATATTGATAAGACTTATATCCAAATCGAAGTGCCAAATAGTTTTGATCAAAATATTATTTTCAACACAGGATCTTCAATTAAACTTGGTTTATTAGATGGAAAAACTGATGATAGATTTTCATCAATAGTTTTGAAATTTAGTAAAGTTGATAAAATATCTGATAATAAATACAAAGTTTTCATAGAGTATTCAAAATTAGACAAAAATTCACCACCAAACTATGATGGTATTCCAGCTGAAATTAATGAAAAACAAACATTTTTTTCTGCCAATGCGCCAATCATTACAGTTAATCCACCAAGGTTAGTAGAATTTAATTTTCCTGTAGACACACTGTTATTCACTCAAATAAAAACAGTCACACCAAGCTCAAATGAAGTTAATGCTATTGATGATTATCCAGAAGAAGAAGTGTCTAATGGACCTTTTTATGGTGTTTCAAGAATTGCAAAAATTGAAAGCTCAAATTCTTTAGTTGAGTTTGAAAATTTAAAATTAATTAGAAAAAACTCCTTATCTAATTTTGTTTATTCTGGAAATAATAATACTTTTCAATACCAAACTCGATTTGATGCTTCTACTAAAGCTACAACTGAATATTACACTAGAAGATTTTGGCAACAAAATACAGATTCAAGAGATGAAGAAGAAGGAGATATCACTTGGCAACATACAGCAACAGAAAATGTTGATTACTGGACTTTATTTCCAAAATCAATAGCTGGACTTTGTGATGATATCAATAAGAAAGATGAGTATGTAGCACCAAGATGGCTCAACCCAAACAATCCATCATCTGTAATTACGAGACATCCAGGTTGGGCAGCAAAAAAAATTGATAAAAGCTATCCTGTTGATCCGATAACAGGTAATAGAATTTATTCTATAAAACTAGATCCTGAATATTTAAATTCAGATACTGGATATGCAACTTGGATATTTGGCGGGGGAATGCTTGCTGTTCCTAGTGGCAAAAATAGCGGTTCTGGAACATCTTATATTAAGGCTATAGACATATCTTTCAATGATATGAAAACTATCTTGGCTCAAACAATATTCCATAGGATTAATGCAGATTTCCCACCAGGTAAACCAGATTTATTTGGTAATACATCTTTACGAAATGAAGATGGCACTGTTCAAGAATCTACTTTACATCTACGTGGTGGTTTTATTGCAAGAGGTCCAGGTTATGGGTTAATTCTTCCTCCACAAAAAAGTACTCCTGAAAATTTAAGAAAAGCCAATTTGATAGAGGCATCAACAAGAGAAAACAAAGGTTCATCTGAATCTGACTCAATAGGCTATTTCCAAACATCATCACCTTTTGGCAAGAATAAAGTAGATCATTATATTGAACTTGAAAAATCTAAAAATTTTACAACACCATCTGCTTTCAGAAGTTCAACAAGAAATTTTTCACAAGCTAAGAAAGAAAGAGCAGCATATAAAGGCGGTAAACAAAATATTGCAACAAATTTATCAGCTTGTGAATCAGGTTTTGAAAAATCAATTGTAATAGCATATACTGTTCCTTCAACAAAACCCGGTGAAGAAAATCAAACAGCAGTAATAACAACAGATTCATTTTTCACTCAACAATATGAAAAATATCCGGTAGGTTATAACACTATTTCTGGTTCTGGAGTAACAATGAAAGGAGAATTTCCTTTTGTTATAGGCTCTGAAACTAATATAAATCAAACATTTAGAGTAAACACTTTCTTACTAACTGAAAGAAATTCTAATACAAAAGCTACAAGTTCTCACGATTATGAATCTTTAATTGCTGCTAACACTGATATGAGAAATAAACTTTCTTGGTATCCATTCATAGATGGTCAATCCAAGACAGATGCAAATTTCTCTACACTGTCAAAAGCTTTCAAAGGAACAAAATATAATTCTTACGCAATTTCCGATCAGGCACCTCAATTATTTAATGTAGGTTACGCTGATCCTGGCGCAATTGTTTTTAGATCAATTTCTTTAAGCACTACTAATATCAATTCACCAATTACTGATAAAACAATTTTTATTGATGGTGTTGCTCCAACATATATTTCTGATTTTAGACTAATTGAACCAATCACATCATCTGGAATTGCATATTCATCTTTTCCAACAGTAGCACAAATTTCATCAAGAGAATACATTGTTGCTTATTCGATGAATGCAAATCCAAGACAAGTTAACTTTAAAATAATTTCAAATTATCAAGCACAAAATAAAAATACACTTTTTGATTTAGATGCTCTTACAGGAAACACTCTATCTGATCAATACAATATATATGGATTAACTTCAGATTATGATGAAAGATTAGGATTACATAGATCTGTTTTCTGGTGCAATGGTGGGATTTACTATTTTGAATACGCACTTTCATCTAGTAATTTAGGTGCAAAAAGATCTGATAAATTACATCTAATTAAAGGTAAGTTAGACGAAGCTCTAGTTACAGAATTGAGTAATAGAAGCAACATTGTAACTTATTTTGATGCTAATAGTGAACTCAATGCCGAAGTTCCAAAACAAAAACCTGCTTTAATTACGTGCAAAAAACAAGAGTACAATGGAAAAGTTTTTGTAGCTTATGATACTGGTAAATGTTATTTAGAAGCAGTTTTGTTTCATCCTTTTTCAAATATTTTAGGAACAAGAAAGTTTGATATCGAATGTGTCAATGATTCAGGGTCTAATGTAAAAGACACTACACCAATTGCAGATATTCAAGCAAATCCTACAAGTGGACAATCAGCGTTATTAGTGAACTTCTTGTCAACAAATTCTTATGACCCTGGTGGTAGCACTCTTACTTATGTTTGGAACTTTGGTGATGAAACTCAATCAACTGAAGAAAATCCATCACACACTTTTGTAAACAATACAACAACCCCAATTGAATTTAAAGTAACTTTGATTGTTACAAATGCAAGTGGAATAAGTAGTGCGCCAGCAACAATCACAATTACAGTGAATCCAGCACCAGTCAATAATCTTTCACCACAGGCTAAGTTCTCTGCAACACCTACTTCAGGAGACGTAATTTTATCTGTCTCTTTTACAGATCAATCTAACCCAGCCAATGATGGTTCATACATACAAACATATGAGTGGGATTTTGGCGATGGTGAAACTGCCATTAAGTTTGATAATTTACCATTTACTTATGATTACAGAAGAGCAGGTTCATTCACTCCAACTCTTTTTGTTAAGGATAATTTAGCTCGTTTATCAAGCAAATACTTTGGTCCTGTCATAAATGTAAATGGTGTGGTCAACAATCCTCCATCACCAAATTTCAAGTGGGCGCAAACCTCATTCACTCCAACATTAAAAGTGCAATTCACAGATATTTCTAGTGATGACGAAGGACCACTAGTTGCTTGGAACTGGAACTTTGGGGATAATCAAACAGCAGATGTTCAAAATCCAGAACATATATATGCTTCTCCTGGTACGTATCTAGTGGTTCTTACTGTTACTGATTCAGGCGGATTGCAAGCATCAGCAACAATCAGAATTACTGTTGACCCACCAGGCAACAATCCTCCAATAGCAAACTTTTCATTCTCACAACAGAATAGACAGTTAATTATTAATTTCACTGATACTTCAATCGACGCTGATGGAACAATAACTGCTTGGAATTGGAATTTTGGCGACAATTCAACAGACACTGTTCAGAATCCATCACACACTTATGTATCAGATGGAACTTATCAAGTGACTCTTACAGTTACAGATGATGGCGGTAAATCAGGTTCTATAACAAAAAATGTAATTGTAAGTCCATTAGTTAATCAATCACCAGTAATTTCTAATATAACAGGTACACAGACAAGTTTCAAACCTTTAGTTGGCAAATTTACTGAAATATCTTCTGACCCTGATGGATTTATAACTAAATGGGATTGGAATTTTGGCGATGGACATACATTTACAACAACAGATCCAACACTGAAAAATCCAACAAATACATATTTATTCCCAGGTACATACACCGTTTCTCTTACTGTTACAGATGATGGATTACCAGACGGAACAAACAAAAAAACTGCTTCTTCATCAATTCAATTTGTTGTCGAACCACCTCCAGCTAACCAGCCACCTGTTGCCTTATTTAGTATTAACGTCAATAATGTTTTAGCTCCAGCAACAATCATTTTCACTGATCTGTCTACTGATGCTGACGGACAAATAGTAAGTTGGCTTTGGGAGTTTGAATCTGGAAATACTTTATTTTATAATTCTCAAACATACCAAAAAACTGTATCTCGTACTTTCACAAGATCAGGTACATATCCAGTAAGATTGACTGTAACTGATGATGGTAATTTGACTAATACATATATCTTAGATGTCACTATTAGAAATAATGCTCCTGTTGCAATAATTTCAGCTTTTCCTAATCCAGTATTATCCAGAACTTTAGTAAATTTCTTTGGCAATACTTCTTATGATTCTGACGGAAATATTACAAAATATGCTTGGAACTTTGGTGATGGAACAATTGTATCTCAAGGAAGAACAAATGAATCTCACACATATTCTAAACCAGGAACATATCAAGCTCAATTAACTGTTACTGATAATATAGGAGACAGTTCTACAGCAAATTTGATAATCAATGTGACCAACAGAAATCCAATTGCTAGGATTACATACACAACTTTGACTGTAAAAGCGCCAGGAAGTTTAACATTCAATGGTGACACTTCAACTGATGAGGATGGAACTATTGCTTCATATATTTGGAGTGTCGCTGGTTCCGCCGTTGCATCCACTCCTAACGCAACAATAAACTTTACTACAGAAGGAACATACACAGTTTCATTAACTGTCACTGATGATTTTGGAGGTACTAACTCTACCAGTGTTACAGTAAATGTAACTCCTCCTGATAATATACTTCCAATTGCAAATCTCGCAGTGGATAAAAATTCTGGAGTGATAAATGATACATTTATTTTTAATGTATCAGATTCAAGGGACCCAGATGGTTCTATAATTTTATATCAATTAGATTTTGGTGATAATACTTCCACACAATTTGTCAATCCTGCCCTTATTTCTCACGTTTATAAAACAGTAGGAACTTACACAGCTAAACTAATTGTAACTGATAATAGAAATGGAATTAGCTTAGAAACTGTCAATTCTGTTAAGGTAATTACTATCAACAATCAGCCTCCTGTGGCAAACTTCTCATATAGTCCTGCTGGGGCGTTTACATTTGATCCTATTACATTTACAGATAATTCAAGTGATCCTGAAAACGCTTTATCTAGATGGTCTTGGGATTATGGTGATGGAACCAATTACACAACTACCGATCCACTACAAAAAAATCCAACTAAGTCTTATGACAAAGGGAATAGGAATTACACTGTTTCTCTTACAGTTTATGACAACTTTGGCTTATCAAATACAACATCCCAAATTATAAATATAAATAATAGAAAACCATTTGCAGTAATTTCAACAAACAGTACTCCAAGAAATAATGTTATTACAGGTATAGCCCCATTTACGGTAATATTTGATTCAAATTCATACGATCTTGATGGTACTATTGCAAATTATGAATGGTATATAAATGGTTTGGTTGGCACACCTTTCACGACTAAATCTTTTACTTATACTTTCAATACTGCAAGATTTACTCCATATTCTGTAACTCTTAGGGTTCAAGATGATGATGGTGTTTGGAGTGATTTGGCAAATATTGGAGTTAAGGTAAATGCTCCAAATATCCCACCTGTAGCAAACATAACTGCTAATCCCTCATCTAATACAAGTTTTGCACCAGTTTCAGTCACATTCTCAGCAGCTGGAAGTTATGATCCTGATAATGTTGGCGGACCTCTAATTTATTCGTGGGACTTTGGAAACGGAAGCATCTCAGATCAAGTTATTGATGTTACAACTTACACAAAACCAGGTACATATAAAGTTTCATTAACAGTCACAGATAATTTGGCTGCAACAAATACTGTAACTCTTGATTACATTGTTAAAAATAACAAACCAGTAGCAGCATTAGATACATTACCATCTGGAATAGTATCAGTGAAAATTAACACACCAATAGTATTTACTTCTTCTGGAAGTTATGATTCTGATACAAATCAGTTCATTAACGGATACAAATGGCTAAAAGATGGTGTGAATCAAAATGTAAATACACCAACTTTTGAAACATCTTTTGATAGTGTTGGCAATCACACAATGAGTTTGAGTGTGTTTGATAATTTAGGACTAGAATCTGATTTAGTAAATAAAACTATATTTGTATTCCAAGATCCTGTGCCACCACCTCCAAATCAAAACCCGATAGCAATACTAGGGAATGAACCATCTGTTACAGGTTATATTGAACTTAAAGTAGGAGACAGTTTTACTTTTGATGGCAGCAATTCATATGACCCAGAAGATGGATCAAACATAACATTTGAATGGTCAATTGATGGTGTAAAATCTGGATACAATTCAACTTTTGTAAATCAATTTAATACAGTTGGAATATTCAATGTAAGTTTGATTGTGTTCGATACACAGAAATTAGCTTCAACACCAGGTACAAATTTAAATAACAGATATTCTGTAAGTGTAAAAGTTTCTGCTGCTCCAAATCCTTTAGCGAATAAAATATTTTCATCGGGTCAAGCTTTATATGGAGCAATTGCAAGTGGATCAAATTCACCAAACAGATATGGCTTCGAATTAGTTGATGATACAAAGCAATACACTATTATTGAAAGTGGTTTATATCATACTTTTACAGTTGATGTTGATGGAAAACTTTATGCAAGTGGATCAAATAGTAATGGTCAACTTGGTTTTCCGTCAAATATATCTCAGCTTAATTCCTTAACACTGGTTCCATTAGCATCTAAATATAAAGTTTTAAGAGTATCTGCTGGAGATTTATGTTCAGCTATAATTGCTGAAGATACAACAATAGGAAAAAGAGTTTTATTAGTATGCGGTTCTAATGTCAATGGAATTTTTGGACAAGCTTTACCAAGAACAAATATATTTAGCTTTCAACCTATACTAGAAAGAGCTAACAATTTTAGTGGGGCAAGTTACACATCAAATAATGGCTTACTTGATGTTTCTTGTAATTCATATATTCTTGCTTTTACTGATAATAAACAAGTTTGGGTAGCAGGAAGTCATAGATACACAAATAAAACAGGAATTATAGATACAGGATTCTTCCCTATCAATATTGACCCTAATCCAGATTTGCAGATTGGAAGTACAAATTATCTCAATCCATTCAAGTTGGAAGTTGGATTCAACAATCAATCAGGTTTTGTCACAGGACTTTCATATGATATAGATAGTCAAATAGTATGGTTTGCTGGATTGTCTAATTTGAGAGGCTGGGGATATGCATACGATATATCAACTTACGAAAACAGCTTAGTGGTTATTGCAGCTTCACAAGATCCATATTTTGATCACGCAATTTATCTTTATTATTTTTCAGCAAACGAAGTTCCGCAGTTTAATGTTAGTGCAGGTTTGGCTTCTGATATAAACCCAGGAGAGAATTTCTTAAGAGTATCTGCAGGAAAATTTGGGTATTTAGCTCTTTCTGAAAATCTATTTTATCCTTATGGACTAAATGATTTCGGACAGCTTGGTTATGTACAATCTGTATCAAATTCAAATTCTTTGAATTTGCAATACGGTTTTGGCTCTGGTGTAGTCCTTGCGAATATGGATATTAAAGGAATATCAGATATTGCTGCAGGTGGAAATCATTCAATTATTTTAGCTTCTAATGTAAAGCCTTCGTCCAGTTCATTTACAATCACTAAACCAGGTGGATATGCTACAGATCCTCAATACCCAACTATTTACCCAATTTCTCAAGTGGCTGGGTAAAGGTATTAACCCCTTTTATTTTTTATAATATTATTATGAACCTTTCCCCAGATCCAAGACAATTAAAAACAAAAGTCACTTTGAGTATTATGAATGCTCCTGAAAGTGGATTTTTTTCTGGGGAGTACACTGCTAGCACCGCCACTAAATCTCAAGATAATTTAAACGTATTAAATTACGATTTTGATCCTACTTACACTTATGCAAATGGAAACACAGAACGCAAATATAGTAGTAGGTTGAAAGTATTATCTTCTTTGCAAAATGCTAGAATTCCAGAGATCAATACCGCCATAAGTGCATCATCTTGTACATTTGCATTTGGTGCTATTGTTCCTGGTGAAGTAGATCCTGTTATAAATAGAATCAAAGGACCGTCTAACGATTATAATCCAGTTTTTATAGACAACCCTACCCAAGGATCTGTAAGTTCACCAGCTGATAACTTTAACGATTTGTCTCAACACGTACCAAAAATTCCATTCGCAAACAACGGAAATGTACTGACTACTTACAATATTTGGAATTTAGTTGACGGTGGTAGTGATGCATACAAATACATAGGTCCAGCAATTTCTGGAGTAAATACAGGAACACTTAGAACTGTCAAAGATCCTGTTAATGGTGCTCAAATTGAAGTTACATCTGAACGAACAAATACAGTAATAAAAAGAATATTTCCTACTTCTTATGATGCTGTCTATCAAAATGACGCTGTAATTTATAATCCTGATGGAACTTCAGAACCTATAAAAGCTAGAGGCAACTATGGTAATAATGGTTTTCATATTAACTTTTCTGCAAGTAATATGCAACAAAACTCTTCTGCTATAAAAATTGCAATTAGCCCACAAGTAGCAAACAATAACTTTATTAATGATTTTTTCATTGAATTTAAAATTGACAGTAAGCCAGTTTTAAAAATATTTGATCCATATACTCAATCTTACATCGTACAGACAGATTTGATAGCTCCTGTTTTGGACAAGACTAATATGAACTCTTATGACGTATATGTTCATTTTGTTGGTCCAAACTTATTAGTAGGATTTAGTCCAGATATTACAAGATGGAATACAGTAATTAATTTCAGTGGCAGAGAAGTATTTTGTCCACCTCTTACAGATATTTTTATATCATTGTCAAATACTAATTTAAAATTTAGATATTCAGCAATAATTTTCAATAACTTCAATAATAATCAACCAAAATCTTTTACCAAAAATTATCTAACAGCTGAATTTAAATACTCAAAGAAAAAAATTCCAAGTATTGAACCTTTCTTAAAAAAAGTTTATGAATCTTTTGAAGCATCATCTTATAGAATTAATGGTTCTCCACAAAATACTGGCTACAATTCTACTAATCCATTAGATAAGAACATTTCATATTTTGCCGACCTAAGATTAAATGAAGCTCAGTTTGCTAAAATAACTGAATATGCTTCGCCTCCTGCTACTAGTTCTGATACTGATAGACAAACGCTTTATTTTAAAATGACTTATAATTGCACCATTGAAGGTCCAGCATTTCTACAAGTCGAAATTCCGCATCCAGGAGTATTAGCATCAGTATTTCCAGATATAGGAAGCGGAACTAGTGGAGCAGATTATAAATTTGTAAATCCTCTTTTAAATCAATTATTTTTTGATGTTGGTGATATCACTTCTTGGGTAGAAACTTGGAGTGTAAGTTGTACGGCTGAGCTCTCAAATCTTTCTAAAATTTCAAAAACTGCATCTATAACTTTGAAAAATATTGATTCTTTAGATGGGCAAAAGTTTATAAATGCAATCGAAAACAACTTGGTTGTTGTTTCAATTGATGCTGGGTATGTTCAAGGTAGTTTGTATCCATATTTTCAGGGATTTATCACTAACACTACATATCAAAGAAAAGGCAACGATAGTACATTTACCTTGACTTGTCAGGACATAGCATCATTTGTTTTGGAAAATTTGTATTTTGAAAAAAATATGTTGATTGCTGGTATGAGACATGATCTTGCAATTGATTCGATTATGGCTTGTTCAGGTTTTTGGTCATACTATTATCGTAACAATGCTGATTTAGCTAATGGAGGATCAATTTATGGAATTGATTTGAGGCTAAATAGTAATTCAACAAACAATCAAGACTTAATTAAATTAAATCCTTTAGATAAGATTTATGAAAAACTAAGTAAATTATTAGAAAGGTTGAACAATCCATATTCTCTTCCTACATTCAGGTGGGCAGAAAGATTTGGATTTAAACTTGAATGTAGAAATAATTATGTAGATAATGATTTGAAATTTACGGGACTTAGTTCTGCAGGAACTGCTTATGTATTCAATAGCAATTCATCTAATACTAATAATTATTTAGCAAACTTTCAATCAGACATTCACGGATTATTAGTTGGAGATTATACAATCAAAACTGATGTCAAAGGTTTAGCATCTGGTGTTAGAGTTTTTGGAACAGCAATGACGGGATTTTTGGCTGATGAACGATATTCTCCTACATCAGTTTCAATAAATAATCTTTCAACTCAAACTCAAGCTGATTTACTAGGATATCTACAAAATGCTCCATTCAATCCTTCGCAAGCACCTTATGTGGGATTCAAGAAATACCTTATATGGTCTATGCAAAGAAATGAAATTCCTGATCAACAAGTTTTAAAGAGAATTACAGATAGCATTGAATTAGTTTCAAAAACTCCAATTAGCTCTATATCTTTCCAATGTTATGTAGCAAAACCACTTAATTTTCATGGCAAGTTTATGATAAATGTTTTTCAAGGCAAGACGGTAAATGCCACAGATCAATACGTATATACAAACTTAGACTACAATTATAACAAAGCCGACAACCTTATTGTAGCTTCAGTACAAGGAACCAATATGCCAATTTCTTTAGGAGGAGTGTAGTATGCCATTATTTCAATCTCTTTCATTTGTAATAAATGATCAAATAAGACAAAACACTATTAATTTACAAAGTGGTTTGACATTAAGATCAAATGTTACTCAAGCTTTACAAGTTATCAATGTCAATAAAAATAATATAATAGAAGAGCAAGATGTTTTACGCTGGGGTTATGCAAACTGGGGCGTGGAAAAAGTAACATCAGAATACAAGCCACAAGAAATTAAGTAATGGGAAATACACCAATTTATGGGTTTGGATATATTGAACCAAACCAAGATCTTTCAGAAAATATTGATTTAGATGAGCTTCGTTTTAAAGCCATTGAAAATCAAATGTACAATCTGTATCAAATTTTTAAGAATGGTATCATCGAAGAAGATCCATCAGTCCCATCTTGGCGTATTCAAACCTATTCAAACGAGTTCAAATTAACCAAAATTACAGTTACATCAGGTAAAGGTTTTGTATCGTATAAAGCTGGAAATACCACAGCCTCGAAAGATGTAACACTACCTACAATTCCTAATACAGTAGGTGTTTCAAAAGTTTATGTTTATGCTTATGAAAATGCAAATACAGCTGTAACTGGTGATGTTGATTTTGTAGCTTCATTGACACAAATTAATGACACAGTAAATTACATTGCATTAGGTTATCTTGAAATTGATGTAGCTGGGAATCTTATTAGTTTATTCGAAACTAACAGACAAGATATTACTTTATTTTCAACTCTTTCGTACCTAATAAAAAATCATAAACATATTGGAGGCACAGGCAATCCTTCTCCAATAGATTTATCTTTTGAAGTAAAAAATCAAATAACTAGTGAAAATATTAATTCTGTTGATGCTGCTAAAATTACAACAGGAATTTTAGATTCAGCAAGACTTCCAGATATAAGTCATAATAGTTTAGAAAATAAAGGCAATCTTACTCATGATCAATTAGAAACTGCCTTATTAGCTGTTGTAAATAATGATGCTAATGACAAAATGTCTGATCTTTCAATAGCAAACAGACTACAGATGTTAATTGCATTGAAAAAATCTGGCGGTGTTGGATTTACATTTATTGATTCCACACAGATAAATACCCTGACATATGTTCCAGGCATTTATCCAAATACTTCTGCAAATGCCTCAACTGGTAATTCTGCTAATTTTGCTCAGACTACATCAATACCAAGTCAATATACTTTAGCAACAATTTATGATACAGCGCCAAATACATCAGGCTCAGGAATAAGTGGATCTGTTACTTCAAGCAGTTTTGTAGGAGATAAATCTTTCGTAGTTCAGAATGATTTCTTACAAGCGAAAACAGTAGCATCTTCTTTGGGATCTACAACCAATACTTTCTTTAGCAATATTAGTATTTCTGGTTCAGCCACAACAGGTAGTTTTACAATTGATACTCCATTGAATTACCTAACACTTTCTCAACCAGTATCTAGCATTTTTGACACAACTGGATCTTGGGACACTGGTTTGGTTTTTACAACAACATATGCCTCAAATAAAGTAAAAGTTGATACCAGTTTATATGCTTACACTCTTTTCAATCAACCAGTTTCTTTGGACTTTGATTCTAAAGTTGGATTCGGTTTCTCAGCAGGTCTTGGAGAAACAGGAGCAGCTTTAGGAAAAATTTATATGTTCTTAGTTGTTGGAAATGGAAATACAGATCCAGGATTACAGTATGATCAGAAAATTGATTTTGCTCCAAACACTGGCACTGGTTCTTCTACAATTTACATATCTCCAGCTACTAATGTGAAGATATTTGATGATACTACTTATGGTTTCACAGGATCAACTGCAACTTATTCTTCTGTAAACTTATCTGATTTTGGTGATAGTAGTTTGAAATCTTCAGTATTAGGCTTTGGTTTTTATTTCTCAACAGATCAAGGTTGGAATGCTGAAAAACAAACCAAATTTGAACTTCTAACTCCTACAGATGCACAAATAAATTCATCTGGTACAAATGATAGTTTGGTACTTGCTAGACGTAACTCTGTGGATCAAACCTCAGCTGTGTTCGTTTGGAATGATGCATATAAATACAAGAATGCTAATTTCTTATTAAGATTTGATTCTGGAGATTCAAATACCCAATACAATCAAATTCAATATGATATCGATGTCCCATCTGGTACTAAATATACTATTCAAAGTAGATCCAATGTCAGCTCAGATTTGTTCTATAATTTCAAAACTGTTTCTGAAACTGATGTAATTATTGCTACACCAAACACAAACTCAAGCACAGGTAGATATTTTGATGTTTTGTTTTCTCTTTACGCAAACGAATTTCAAAGTTTAGCACCCAATGTAAATAACCTAAGAATCAACTATTCTACTGTTGGAAGTGCTACAACTAGAACTTATGATAGAAACCTTACTGACACTACAAATCAAAAGTTTGGATGGGTAAGTGATGTTTACTATAATAAAAATGCTGGATATGGAGTAACAAACCCAGATGACACTAATTACCTGAAAATTTATGATACTTCGAATGTTGGTAATTGGGTTTACTTAAGAAATAACAACTTGATATCTGCAGCTAGTAATGTTCTTGAAACAACTGTAGAAGACGGAATTGATGCTGGAACTTTGAGGAATTATTTAACTCCAAATCAAATATTCTTAAAATCAACAAATTATGGTTTAGATACACCTACTGATTATCAAGCTTTATCAAATGGTGGAAATATTATTTGTGATAGTAAAAATGATAGAATTATTATGACAGATATAAACGGAATCTTTACAAAAGTAATTCAAGGAAATATTAGACTTAGACTTACTTCTAAAGATTTTGTAGCTCTTTCTGCTTCTTTCAACCCTAGCACAAGAAAAATATTCATAGCTTTCTCTCAAAATATTTCATTTGTAGATCTGACAAAGATTTACATTACTTATGATAACATTTCTGTAAGAGGTGATGATACAAGGCTATCTGGAGAATATCTTGAGCCTATTTTTGATTCTTCTGCAACTTATGTATTTACCATAAAAGATACAGTTGACGGTGTAGCTTTAAATACAGCAATAAGTAATGCATTAACTAAAAAGATTAGACTTGATGTTGGTTGCTTTACAAATGCTGGTTTTTCTATAAATACAAACTCTGCTTTATCAGCAACTATTCCAACTTCAACAGTATCTACAACTAACAGAACTGAACAATTTGTTGCTGGCATAAGTACATCAATTACCGGCACATCAACAGTGACTACTGGATTACCTACAACTACAACTTCGGTAAGCTCTATAACTGATTACAATGGTGATGGTGTAGTTTCAACCACTGCAATGTATGGTCCGAATTCCCAAGTAGATAATATCATTCTAGATTTGTGGCAAGGACCAATATATTTCGCTAACATTTACAATCCAGTTTCAGTTCAATATGATGAGAATAATTCGCTTATTGTAATTGCTCAGCCACATCATAATTCTGTACTATGTTATTCGAATGACACAAACTTGACCTTGAAATGGGCAATTACATCAGATATTGTAAATTACTACGATAACAAATTAGGTTCTGCTTATCTGCTTGAAAATGGCAATGTTCTCTTAGGCAGTCCGGCGTTAGATACAAGTGATACAGGTAAGTTACAAGTTTATAATATTTCCAATGGATACATAGAAACAAAGTTGACATTCAATAATGATGTAGTCAAAGCACTTCCAGGACCAGCAACTGACTATTCAAACTTCTATGTATTGACTGATGATGTAATCAATTTTGGAGCAAACTCAAGATTACATTTAGTCAATAATTCTGGAACAATATTATCAACCTGGGGAGATAATAATGAGTTATTCCACCCTAAAGGTATGCGTATTATTTCTAATGACAATATTTTGATATCGGAATAAATTATGAATTTTCAAATACAATCAAATAAACCAATAGTAAGCATAACAGATGGGGATAACATTTTGTCATTTGAGTTTACTTCTTTTGACAAAAATTATCTCATAAGCCAAAATGATAGTAACGCAAGATTATTATTAAAAAAACAAACTGTTGCTAATTTAGATATTTCAGAAAACTTTTTTGAAATTAATTTTGAAAAAATAATTTCATACGTCCAATTTGTTTCTATCAAGTTTAAGTTTGATTCTATTGTAGAGATTGATCCAAAATACATAATTTTTTCCAGGGGCGATAAAGATTATGTAATAGATTTTCAAAACACAAAATATAGCTTTGAATCTAATGACACTTTGCTCTTAATTCTTGATAATCCTAATAATAATTTAAAAATATCTGAGTTAAACTTTTTTGCTAAAACTTTCAGTTCTCAAAACTTTAAAGCCTTAAATGCAACAAACCCATTTATTATTGATGACACCTGTAAAATGCCAGAATTTTCAATTGGAAGTTATGATGATTCTTCATTATCTATTCCAAGGCCAGTAAGACAAGGAAACCCTGTTATTTCTACTGTTCCAGCATTGATTGACTCAAATTCTTCCACGGATGATGTTGAATATTATAATAATGGCAATGGACCAGTTTCAAAAACAATTTATTTCAAGATAATTTGTAATACTATAATTGAAAATACATTGTCGGCTGGAGATCTTTCACCAAATTTACAATTAAAGGTTTATCTGCCTAACGGACTAGATACAGTGAAAGCACCAGTATATGTTGATATGTATTTTGTTTCCGCTGACACAACAAATGATATTTCAGTATATTCTGCTTCTTACACTTTCTATAAACAGGGCAGATACAACAATATAGACTATGTGGATGGATTTATGTATTTCGATGTACATTGCCCATTAACTGTACAAAAATCAATACCTTTCCAGTTTGATTTTCAACTTTTATAGGGGCTACATCGGCTGGCAAAGAATATTTTAATATTCCCTGTTTAGCGGTGGTTACAAGTGCCATATAACGTTTCAATAATTTTACCCAATAATCTTACAAGTGGATATCTTCAATCTGAATTTATAAATCTAGGACAACCTTATTCTAGTAATTCATATTCTAAAGATCCAACGCTTGATGATAATCAAAATACTCTTACTTTTAGCTTTGAAGTAAGAGATAGTGGCACTCGTGAGTTAACTTATTTAAGAAGAATTAAAACTCTGTATCTATCAAATGATCCAGAATTTGATCCAACATCAACCATTGCTATAACTAACTGGCCTTCAAGTTCGTATGTTTATGACCCAGATTTTGATTACGAATACACTTTAAATCCACTTTATTTCTTTGATACCACGCAAACTCAGGGAACGATGGCAACTCCTGTAGCTGGGACTGGATTATTCAAAGTTTACAATTGGCCTTTAAGTGCTTCTGGTGGGCTTTCAACTGTTTATATGAAAGCAATACTTGAAGGACCTAATGGATCTGATATTGAGTATCCTATGGGTTATGGAATCTTTGACCAGATAAGATGGGAAGGTCAAATACCAGTAAACCCTGATTTTCCAGAAATACCTAGTGCAAAAGCTGGATACATTGGAAAAAATACATTACTTTCATTTGTGAGTGGAAACCAAGTACCAGCCCAATCTGTAAAATCTGGAATCGGTAGATACATAGCTAGTGTTTATGAAATTTCAAACACTGGTGGGACATACGATGCTTATTCTGCACGTAATAATGTAAAGAGAACTCTTATTCCATCAGCATCCATAGCATCTACAACTCTCAATACATACAGATATTTTGATGGAAATTATTCTTCTTCGTCACTCTCTTTAGGCGCAAATATTGGTCTTACAAGTGCTAGTTATGGAAAGGGTGCATTTTTCTATAGTAGAACAAAACTGACACCATCTAGTAATAAAACTGACTTTTATACACAAGCTGGTTTTTCATTTACAACTTCTGGAGTTGCTGTTACTTCGCAAGCATTTATGAAACTTTATGCCGCTCCAGATACAAGTGCAAATGGAAATGAAATTGTTTGCAGAGTTGATATCCCAAACAACGACAATCCTATAGCATATCTTTACACTAGAATTAATGGCTCAGATAGCGTAAATAAACAAACCACAACATTACCTCATAGCGTTTTGCCATTATTGCAATCTGGTGGTGTTATGGAAATGTATTATTCATCAATGGGTACTACAAATTTATGTATGGTAGAAGCCTACTACACACCGTATCTTGACCAATCTTTAGCATCAAAGAAAAGTTATTTGTTAGGTAATGCAATACTTACTTCTTTTGGCAGTTCATCTGTTGGAAGTGCTTTTGGTTATCAAATTTCACAAGCTACAGGGACAACTTTTTCTGGTGGACTGGTTGTTGAAGAATTATTCTTAGCACAAGGAAAGTCAAAGCTTTCAATTGATATTGGTGATTGTACCAATGATGATGTAGCACTAAATGGATCTCCTGTAACTCAGATATTGAATGATTGGGACACTTCAACAAATGATGATTTTATTATCCTAACTGATGCGCCTTCAGGTATATCTTTTTCACCTGCTATTTCTGCAGATCTTTACGCCTTAGGTAAAATAGATAGCACAAACACTTACACAGTGCCAATTCACTATGAACTTCAGTTATTCAAGCCTTCATTTAGCAATAGATCTAAATTAGAATTGACATTTATGCACGGTTCTGACGACGTGTATGTTGCCTTCAGTCCAGTTTCTTCATACAGATCTCACACACAAAATAACTTAACTGTAAATTGGGATCGTCCTTTTGGTGTTAGATGTGATGATAGTTTTGCTTACACAGACTCTCCTTTAAATGCACCAACAGTTTTAGTTAAGTTCAGTGGAGAAAAAAATGAAATTTCAGTTTCATATAGAACTGAAGACAACAAATTAAGAAGACAGGTACTTAGATCATATCAACCTGCTCCTGCCGACGATGTTCAATACATTTTTGAGTTAACTGATCAAATTCCAAATTCATACACAGGAAGAAGTAAAAATAAAAATTTCACAGGCACTTATTTACTAGTAAAAGAAAGACTTGGTTCAGGAATTAATTTAGTTGGAGTAGTTGATTTACTGCTGCCAATAAATTCAAATACTTCTGGCTTAGGATACTTTGCAGCATTTGGAGTTAGAAAAAGTTCATTTAATGCAGGTGGAACTACTCACTTTCAAAATGTAAGTTGGTATGGATTACCAAATTTTTATAAAGAACAATTTGACAATGATAGTACTATCAAAACTATCACAATGTCCGACGAAGGATCTACTAATTCTAAACATTATTTAGGTCAAAAATTATTAAGTGGATTGACAGACTTGGTAGATTATCAATATGAAACGCCAAGTACTTTACCTAGAATTACTGTAGATGCAAAGTATAGAACTTTTAGTCCACTACCAAATGGACCAACGTATGCAGCAGATGTGCTCACAGCTGGAACCGCTGGATCTTTGATTATTGACGGACAAATTGTTTCTTCAGCTACAGATTACATATTAGTAGGCGGTCAAGGTACTAATTTACAAAATGGTGTCTATTATCAATCAAGAGTAGGTACTGCAACTACATCCTGGAGACTTACGAGAGTTCCTGAAATGAATTCTGCATCTGGAATATTGTCAGGCACTATGATAAGAATACCTTGGGATACAAATTCTGAATATACTAAATGGTATGTCTCCACTCCAGATCCTATAACTGTTGGAACTACAGGTATTACTTTTAGCCCAAATTCAGGCACAGCAACTACAGTTTCTCTCGCTACTACGGGCACAAATATATCTATACCATCATTAACATCCTTGACTATAGACGGAGTTGCTTTATCAACTTTACCAATTGGAAGTAAAATTTTAGTCAAGGATCAAATCGAAAATACTGAAAATGGAATTTATACTAAATCTGTTTCTGGATTTGCTATAACTACTTCTGATTATTTTTCTCCTTACAAGGTAACATCTGGCACGATAAATGCAAATACCAATTGGTACAAAGATAATGTTACTTTCAATGGTAATTTAGTTGATAGATTTGTCAACACAACATTCTTTAAATCTATCACTGTTGGTGAGATATCAAATTTTGTATCTTCCACTAAACCAAAATTATTTGAATTTAAGCTTAATTGGAATGCTTATGATAAAGATTTTCCAATGAATGAATTAAGAATACGATTTTTCAAAAATATTGGATCTTTGCCTGATTATAACAATCCTTTGACAGGTTGGAAATCAGTTTCTTATCAGCCATTTGTAACTGGGTTCAATAACTTTGCTAGCAATAATTTAGTTCAAGTAAAATTTGATGACAGTGAATGGAATCAAACAATTGCACAGTCTGATGTAATTTGGGTAGCAATTACAATACCTTTCAACTCTTCATTAGGTAGAGCCAATGGAATAGAATTGTCTGATGTTGATTTCATTCAAAATGGTGAATTTTCAGGCTATAGAAGAGCAAATAACTTATGGCACAAACTTCATACAAAATATGAAGAAAAAGCAGTAAATGCCACCCAAAACAATGCTATCCAGTACAGAGTTAGAGCTGTATCGCACGGAAACATTTCTAGTTATCCAACAGCATTGAGTACCCCATCAAGAGTAGATATAATTCCCCCATCATATCTTGGAGATGTACCAAATATTTTAGTTGCATCAGAATCGACTTTGAGGATGGTCCAATTATCAATACAAGCTGAAGATAATGATGCTGGAATACTTGCTTTTAGAGTTGGAAAAGAAATAGATAATTCTTTCATTAATTATACTCCTTGGCTCCCTTGGAATAAATTTATAGTAAATAGTGAGAATGAATACTATTTGTATCTTTATGGTCATTTGAACTATTACGCTTTAGGCCCACAAGATACAGCATTCCAAAATCAAAATATAGGATTTTCTGGTCAAAGAAAAATCTGGGTTCAATTGATGGATTACGTTGGTAATGTTTCTGAATCAAATCCATTAAGTTTTGTAGCAACCTCTCAAGCATTAGTTGACACACAAGAACCTTTTGGAACTGTAAATTTCTTTGATCCAAAAACAAATCAAGAAACTACTATATCGAATTTACCTCAATCTTGGATGAAAATTGATGGTTATGATTTGGTCACTGGCATCAAGGATTTCAAAATAAGAAGATTGTTAGATTCCGGT
>JACCEB010632796.1_pt1 | contig 27231 bp, 31 predicted proteins | sample 7454761 | NCBI WGS metagenome assembly JACCEB01 (sample SAMN15323454, study PRJNA562643) | freshwater metagenome | isolation source: river surface water | place: USA:Blue River Watershed | collected 2017-08-18
ACGGGCGCAGTGTTGTTTTTAACCCACCCAGCAGCGGATTTTCCAGAACCTTCCAACCTTCCTAGTTGAGGCAGCCATGACAGCGTAGAGACATGAGATACGCCAACGCCATAAGTGCTCATGACACCTGTATATGCAGCATAGGAGGGGTCTACATAGTTAACCAATGCCACACTGGCATCATTAGTAGAGCCGTCGAAAATGATCAGAGATGTGTGCCCTTCAGAGCCAGCTCCAGAACCGAGTGCACGGAAATCAATTCCCATATTGCCGAGAATGCGACCATTCGTAAATCGCACATAGTGCGAAATACCTAGCTTCAGAGTTGCACCTGTTACATCTCGACCATACAAAACAGTCTTGTCAAAATCCGCATTGTGAATAGCATTGACATCTGCCCCTTGCATGAACTGAGATTTCCGAACCTTGAAGGCCCGGACATTTACAGCAATAGACTCAGCATAAGTCTGTGCAGTTCTTGCGTTGCGCATTGTCAGTTTGCTAGCTTCAAACTTCACCTCATCCAGCAGAATAAGAACATCGTCTGCGACTAGGCTGCTTAGGTCTACATTCGGAGCATAAACATCGTCCAACTGGATGCCGAAAGACTTGTAAAGGTGTAGGCGTCCAGATGCTGACGCGGAATATGCGTCTTGGTCTTGAAGATTAGCAATGCGGCCATGGTGGGATTCACTAGCGATGCACAGTCGTTCTGTGTACTCAGTGTATGCCGTTGTGTAGCGACCACTCTGATTGCCGCCTTCGATACTCCAGTCGAAACTACGGAACACAGAACCCAGCATGTCAACGTTTCTGCCTGTGATGTTTCGGATATGCGTATTTCCTCGGCAGAAGCCGATCATTGCGGCAGAGCGAACATTCTCGGCATAAACACCATCTGCGCTGCAATCCCAGCAGGCGTTAATGTAGAAGCCGATTTTTGCATGAGCAACCTCACCGCCAGACCCCATAACCCTTATGTTGCTGCCATGGCAATCGTTGGCACCCTCCCAGATAATCAGTGGGCAATCGTTAGCGCGATATACACCACGGGGGGATTGCATTGTGCAACCCGCAGAACCACGCCGAATAGACTGACTAAACCCCATAGTGTCAGTCTTGTTGCGCAGCATGTGGCTATCAAGACATGTGTAGTAGTGAATGCCTGATGCTGTAGAGCTGACTACGTCAAAGTTTTCCGTTTCAAACCCTACACACAGATAGGCAGTAACAGCTTCACCGCTAGCCTTGCTGTTGATGGCCTGAGCATTTTTCAGCTTCACATTGCGCGCACCACCGAGCCTCTCAATATGGGCGCGGTTCCACGGTGAATATGCAGCAAGTGCGTTTTCGTCGCTGAAAAGACCATAGGTTTTCACGGTCACGGGATAATCATTTTTTAGGCGGTCTTCCAGAGTCAGAACATTTCCAGAAATCGACTTGATTTGCACGATTTCACAGCGCCACAAGTCAACATCATCACGCACCCAGTTTTGAGTAGACCCTGCATACTGCTCCATAACGCGCCACATGTCGCAGTAGCCGTTGCTGACGTAGATGTAATCTCCAGCCGCCAGGCCCGCAGCGCTATCCACCTGAATGCTGTTCGCTCCACGCATCGCATTTGCTGCGATAGCAGGAGCTGGATTTCCCGCCGAAATGCTAGCAGCGTAGCTGTAATACGAATCTGATGGATTAGCGGGAACCGCGCTGGTTCGTGCCGCGTTGTAGAGCGCAGAGACAAACGATCCCGTGCCTACAAACTCGGGGCTTCCGTTGTGCAGGTCAACTGTGATGTTGTCATATAGTGTAACAGGGGCTGAAATCTTATAGTTTCTCAGACGACAATTCAATGTCCCCCCACCCGTGCTATGCAGAAACGCAATGGCACTATTGAACGCAAGAGTGCAATCATCTCCCTCCTTACCTCCATAAGATTCGATTGTTATAACAATTGTCTCTAAAGCCTCTACACGCCCTCGTGTATTCATGACATACGCATCTAGAGGTACAACAGCTCCATTATCATCTATAATAGCAATTTCTTGTAAAGCACCTTCCACGTTACTACTATCATAGTAACCACCCGCATCGATAATAGGAGTTTGAGCAGCGGTGGCCGGTTTTGACAAGATTCCCCACCCACCAGCATAAGCTCCATGAAATTCATCAGTTTCAAGGTTAAAGCGTATTCTGCCCGGAGTGGCTGCGCCTTGCTCCGCTGTACTCCCTGCTGGAAGACGAATAGAGGTGTTTGTAGTCCAAGCAGCATCAGCATCTGTTTTTGCAACATTTGCTCCAATATTGATAGTTGGATTGCCTCCAACACCGTTACTGTTTGTGACAGTAATATATCCGGCTGTTCCTGCGATTGTGCGAGCAATTAAAGAATTGTCTGACAACTTAACTACAACACCATTACTTACAGGAAGTGTGGTTGTAGCTGTATTACCTATTCCTAGATTAGTTCTAGCATCCGCTGCATTAGTTGCACCCGTACCTCCGAAGGCTACCGGCAAGGCACCATTTACACCTAGTGTAACTGTCAATTTTTTCCAAGAAGCTGTAACTGTTGGGAGAACATTCGTATTTGTGGTGAGGGCCATGTACAATTGTCCAGAGTACGTCACCACCGACTTATTTGCTGTATATTCTTGAGATGCATCCCATTCTGGTACACCTTTTTGCAAGATATATGTAATCGCATTATCTACGCGATTTTGCAAGAAATTTTGATACTGGTAAGGCATCATTTCTTGAATCCAACCACCTTGGATTTTGATTTCTGTTGGAGAAAGTTTTTCACCAGATGCTGCCCAAACTGTACCAAAATTGGGTCTAATAATATCTACCATTTAATTCCTCAAATTCTTTATGACTTAGAAATAAGCATTGGCGAAAATACCGCCATTGAAAGGAAATCCTAATGAAATCATTCCTTTTGCTCCGGGAGTTCCCAAGAATCCTAGAGTCCCTGTTGCATCAAATTCTGCATACCCAACACCGACCCCAAGAGGTTTAGGATGATATGTGAAGTTATAATCTCTGCCTTCAAATACATACGCCATGATTGCTTTTTCAAACATGGACATTCTTCTCCCAACTAGGATTGTTGATTTTCCGCTGTGGTCATCTTCAAAAGTAATTTGTGTGTTGAATACGAAGTTACCGAACTTAATGTAATCCTCGTTTGTCCCTCTTGCATTATTCTTGATGATCTTGGCTTTAATAATTAACCTGTATTGCTCATCGTTTAGAGTGACATCTCCACCAATCTTCCCGCCATAAGAATACCAATAGCCACCTAATTGATTATTGTAGTATGTACCAAAACTATTAGCGGCAAGAGCGCCCTCATATCCAAAGAAAGGGTAGAGGTCTGTATTAATCAGAATTCTTGGCTGACCAACAATCTCACCAATAATATCAAGCTGAGCACCTATAGCACTATCAATATCTCTCTTTTGAATTAAGTCTCTCTCTACAGAAAGAGCTTCCTGTATTCCTGTGAGAAGGAGTCTCAAGTATCTTTTGAAAATCTCCTTATCTTGGAACTGTGTAGTGATGAGGTCTTCGGACTCCGCTACAAAATCATTATACTCAAACGGAATTAAAGCCATACTCTCCTCACTTACACCACTGTAATATTAATATTTTCTGGAAGTCCTACAGGGAATTCATTCCAATTAAGAACGATATTCGTAGTACTCATTGCCCCAGATGATCTTCCGATTTCAAGGACATTTACTTGATGTCCGGGAACTAGGTTGATGGGGGTGAACATCCTGGTGTAGATGATCTCTTCACCAAACCCAGCATTGCTATTAATAAACTCAACAACAGCTTGTCTTATCAAATCAACACCATTAGCAGGGAATGCTGTCCCTACCTTCTCTACTGTAATATTTACGTAGATGGGGACTTCTGTTGGTCTACTAAACTTCACAGTTCTTTCAAGGTTTTGCGAATCTCTCACAACAACACTTGTATTCCCTTGTGAGGCAATCCCTAGAGGTTTGTTATCCCAGATAGCCTCACCAATATCTGTATCCGTACCACCCCTCACAATAGCCATGAAGCTGTGTGGAGGAAGTCCCTTAGTATCTGTAGCATCTGTCATATTCTCATAAATACGGGCATAGGAAACGTCTTCTAGGGCCAGTAATTGAGAGTACAAGGCTTCAGCCATGTTATATGCTCTAACAGCCTTAGAAGCTCTAAAACGCTCCCTAAGTTGTTCATCTGTCTCTTCCTCGCTGCCCTTTTCAGCACTAATCTCATTAGACACGCTTGTCCATCCATAGACAGGAGTAAGGATAGTTGTTACTGTGTTGAGAGGGGCAGAAATATCGCCATCATCTTCACTATTGAATGTCAATCTTTTTTTGACATCTACAATCACACAATTTACCATTGTTGGGACAGTGATGTATGTAAAATATTCTTTGAGAGTAAGGTAGAATTTCTGATTGGCGACAACACCTTCGTAACGGTTAAACATCAGAGCATCAAACTGCGATTTCCAGTCTGCTAGAATAGTGTCCACCGTATCTCCACTCGCATTTGTGTGAGACAGCGTATAAACTCCCTCTTCAACAATGAATGTGAAAGAAACTACATCACCCACTACCAACGAGGTAGGAGAGATAGAGAATCCAATCATATCGGATGTTGAAAATGTCAAAGATGTCGTAGATACAAACCGTACAGGATCAGCACCACGAATCACCTGACCTTGTGGTAGTACCGTTCCTAACAATCCCCATACAGAGGCTCTAAGCACTGTAGGTTTACCTGTTTGTCTAGTAAGGCCACCATATTGTACAATATTATCAAGAGCAACCCCTGTAGCGCTATTAGGATCGAAAGCTTGATATGTTTGTTCCATACCTTGCCAAACTTCATCCAGCGCTGGCGTAATCAATCCAATAAATCTCCCAAGAGTGGAGGTATCGCTAGTATCAACTTCTTCTCCGGGTTTTACTAAGTCTTGGAAGATAGATTTTGCAACAGCTTGCAAGCCTGCATGAATCTCATTAAATCTCTTCGGGACAAATCCCGCATTCGTTACGCCTGCCATTGTTTCATCACTCCAATGTTAATGTCTCTGTAAAGGTATCGCCACCTGTTGTTCTGATTTTCATTGAAGCTTCATAAACTCTACTACCATTCAAGGAAGAGGTGAACTCCAAAATATCAGCCACTCCCGGCTCCTGTAGAATCTTTTGTTGTAGGATTCTATCTACTGTGGACTTCTCTACTTTAAATCCTAGAATGCGTGTGAGGTAGGGAACCCCAGTCACATCATTCAAATACCACTCAGACTCAAATGTTCTGAGCATAATAAATACTCGTTGAGCTACAGCATCTACAAACTCATTTGTAATTGGAGTTGTTCCATTCACAAACAGCATATCTCCATAGCCATCAGTATCTCTAACTCTATTAACCAATAAATCCATTTACTGTGGCCCTCCTGTACTGCCTGATCCAGTCTGCACCCCACCATGTGTGTGAGTTTCGATAGCAATTCCATTAAGAATCCAAGAACCATTCATATTAAATGTTCCTGTTGTTGTAGCTGTACTTGTAGCACTTACACTGTAGTTTCCTGTACTCACTTTGAAACTAGAGCTATTAATTGTGAAGTCCTGTGTGTTGTATGTCACACTGCTTGAGGCATTTACTTCGGAGTCAACACAATTAACTTTAACCTTACCGGGACTGTTGACAACAACATCCCCATTTTGTTTGAGAATAATCTCTACTGTACTTCCACCACGCTTATTGTAAATAGCAACATCTCCAGCAGCATAATCGGAGCCTTGCTTAGACTCATTAGCCATTGACCTAGAAACTGGAAAGATACAAGGAATAGCTACACAATCTTTCCTGTCAAACTTTCTATAATCAGAAGGAGCCGCAGGGCTACCACTTCCATATTTCCATGTATCAATCCCTCTCTGAGAGAACACAAGGAGTACAGTATCGCCGGGAGCAACAGGAAATATCATCCCTCCTACTGAACTAGCAGGCTGTTGCATAGGGACATTAAGAATAGAGGACTGTGCTATAATCTCTCCATCTCTATTTTTAATAGACACTGATGGTTGAACATCTAGGAGAAGGTTTCTACCATCGTCCTTCACATTCAAAACTACAGCAGGAATAGCAGTGTTTACACTCTCTTGCTTATAGTCAATAAATTGTGTAATCAGTTCTCCTAGTCCTACTTCATCATCCATCTTATTTACCTTTATTTAAGCATTGTTCCACATACAAGTTCAGTAGTCCAATCATTTCCCAAATACTCCCCCGAATGCGTAAGACGTTCTACTTTATAGTACCCTGTCTTATCTCCGTATTCAATATAGACAATACTTCCTGCAACAATAGCTGGATTCAAGAGAATCTTTAATTTCAAGCCATTTCTTGCTGCCCTTAGCTTATCCTTCTTACCACGTTGCTTTTCAATCTGATCGAAGTATGGTCTGTTAATAAGTCCACTTGTCTCAGAGATTTTAAAAGCCTTGGAGTTATCTAGCATGTAAGACTTGCCAGCATCTTGAATATACATCACGTCATCATCAATTTGCCACTCAAGCTCGAATGCTTCTCCAAGTTCATTTAGAATTTGTCTTGGAGCACCAGAAAGAGGATAGCCATCTACAAAGGACTTAGTAATGTTTGTACCAGAGAATACTACCCTGCTAACCCCATCCATTTCTTTGACAAGGTTCTCAATAACACCTTTGACACTAACTCCCGCAGGAGCTGTCTTACTCACTGTCTTGTGATTTAATTGTGTATACAAAGAATCAATTTGAATCTCTGTAACTGTCTCTGTTCCTTCCTTCTCTGTACCTGCTACAGTTACTTGTCCAGCAAACAACCTGTGCATCCCAGCACCGATATATCCAACAGAGAGGACACATTCAACAAAAGGAGCTTCAATGTATTTCTGATGCTCCTCTGAAAGATTATAAATCTTCACAGTTGCTTTGTTAGTTCTTCTTTTATTATCACTCCCCTTATTGACTTTGAAAGTGATGTGAAGTCCTGTAATCTCAATTCCAGAGCCTTTTCCTTGACCAATCTGGAGAGTGTACTGTCTGTTTACTTGATAAACAGTTTTCTCATTTGTGGCTCTAGAGGCTGTAGCCATTTATTCCTCCTCTGGAAGATAGATGTAGTAGAGATTGAAATATTTATAAAGAAGGGAAGGATGGAGAAATGTCTCGTTATTATCTAAAGAGATAGGTTCTAACCAGAAGAATCCTGTAAGATTCCTAACTCTATCAGCAGCAGTGATTTTGTATGGCAGTAAAGCTTCTCCCTGAAGAAGATTATCTCCCTCCTCTAGAGCAATCTCCATAGACCATGTTTCTGTTCTATCACTGTAGTAGAATCTCAATGTATAACTTACATCCTGAATAACTGTGGTGTAGTCATAATCCCAACTATCAAATAGCGGGAGTTTAATCCAATTATAAATCACTATTAACGTCCCTCCCGTGTGGCATTACCTTTTAAGATTTGGTCTATACTGCCCGTATCTCGTTGACCTCTTATACTCATTTGCGGAGAATTACTGTCTAGGCTGATTTTACCTGTTTCCGACTGTCCAGACGGACAAGACTGTTTCCCTTGACTCTCTTTAGAAGCTACTTTCTTCTTAACAGCAGGAGCTGCTTTTTTAGGCATCTCTGTCTTATCAAGAGTTACCAACCTAACCTTCTCCAAAGAGAAAGACATTGTGAGAGCATCACCACTGTCAGGAGTCTCAGTAAACACTACATCTGTAATAACGAGGTCTGTGATAGCATTAACAAAGTTTGTTCCATTCATCTCATATAGAGTAGTGAATGTCATCTTGTTACGCCACTTCTTATCTGCCTCGTTGTAGTATGTAGCTCTCATTAAGTCAGTAAGTAGAGCTTCTACAGCAGGAGTATTGTTCTGTGCCTCTGAAGGTGCTGTTACACTAGCTTCAGAGCGTTCAAAGAATTGTCTAACTGAGGAAGGAACAAATTGTAGTGCAGAGGTTTGTCCAGTGATTGTGGGTTGTGATGGACGAGGGTGGGCATTCATGGGCTTCTCACCGTCAATCTGTACCAGATCAGAATACCCCGTAATATCCACATCACTGACAATCGCATCGAAACTAGTCTTCTGATTATTACTGATGAAATGGTCTGAAATCTGAACTCCACTGTCCACAGGGAAGGAAGTCACCTTCCCCCCAAGTGTTTTAGTGTAGGAGACAACAGCATCCAGATAAATAAACCCTCTTACTTGACTTTCTTCATTACCAATCTTTAATGCTATTGTCATTACTTTCCTTATTGTTTAGGTACTGCTGTCAACTCTCTCGCAATATTTTTGGACAACATGGTATTGAAATCAGTTCTAGAGAAGTTTGTTGTGTTAGAGAGCGCAGTAATAGCTTTCTCATCTCCGGTTATATTCACCTTAACATCAACTTCACTCTTTTGCCAAATAATTTGCTCCCGCTTATTATTTGCAGCAATCCCTTCTGGTGATGTGGGACTCCACATTCCGGGAATTTGGGAAATTAGTTTTTCCCTCTCAGATGGTATATAGCTTCCGGGACTAGATTTATCTCCGATAAGGACATCATTAACCGTAGTTCCAGCCTTCCACGTCCCCCCTACAATGTCCCCAACAGCACCACCTGTTCCAAGAATCATATCAGTTACAAGCTTATTAGATTTCTGACCCGGCATGAACATCCCGGCTTGTTCCATCAAGGTGAGGTCTTTGAATTGCCTGAAGGATGAGATAACTAGGTGAATATTGTCTAACATGGAACTTAGACTTTCCATAATCCCGATAAGATTATTTGAGAAAGTTGTGATCTTATCTTTTAATCCAAGCATCCAACTTCCATCCTTATTGAAACCTGTCATTTCCCCTATTTCTGTGAACAAATTACTTAAAGATGTAAGGACTTTGATAACAGATTCTCTGATACCGTCCATATCAATACCTTGTTCTTTCAACCAATCAGTTATTTGCGTAGATTCGCCTGTAGTTGCAAACTTCCAGAACTCTCCGATAGCCAATCTAAGACCATCAAGGTAGTATATCGAGGATTCAAAATATCGACCTAATGTAGTACCATTATCGGCCCACCATGTCATCATTCCAGCCATCATATCCCAGAATGATTTTAGTCCATTTTCTCCACCGCCTTTCTGGAAATTATCCCAGAATCTATCCTTATCGTTTTCAAACCTATTCTGCCCAGCAATAGAGGATTGTCTAGCTTGTGCCAATCCGGGGGCAGCATCTCTTCTCATTAATGCATCCAAGAATGGGATAAGCTCTGCTGTTTTTACTGACCCCTTCTTCATTGCATCTGTCAAAGCTGTAATAGCCTTGTCGCCCTTCAGCATATTAGACTGATCCTTACCAAGTTTTAGTTGATAAGCTTCTGCTACTAACCCCTTCATGCCTGAGAAGCCTGTAGCTTCTGAAAGCTGTTGATTTAGCTCTTCCGTTTTGTTCAAGAGGGTACGTTACCACCCTCCCCGCAATATTACTTGCAGCTAACGCTTTCACGTTAGACCAGACTATATCCTCCCTCATTTCTAAGGGTCTTCCGTTTCCACTCACTTGAGTGTACGAGCTTACGCTCTAGTCGTTGATCGTTCTATCTCTTCGATTTACAATGATGTTATATTTACACCAGATATGTTTCCACTGGATACCTGCCCTGATCTTAGTAGCCTGTTGCATGGAACATCCATACTTTGTGACTGCTTCTTTAGGCATCATACCATCCTGAAAATCTTTACACATCTTTTCTACAACCTCTTCGGTAAGCTTCGCTCTACCGTTTTCAGAACCTTTGAGTCCAACAATCAGGGAATCGTCCCACGCTTGTTTTGTGTTCCCTTTCAGGTCACTCCACTCTAAATTCTTATAGTAATTGTTTTTCTTATTGTTATCTAGATGCTTTACAAGTACAACTTCCCAATGCTCTAAGGAGCATTTCTCAACCAACTCCTTTGAAGGAGGTTCTAGGAAAGTTTCTGCAACCATTCTATGCACTTTCTTGGTATACCTTGTTCCAAGAATCTTATACTGTATAACGAAATAGCCCTGTGCATTTTCACACTGATATTTTGTCAAACCTGTACTTGAAAATCGTACATTTCCATGATCGCTTACTTCGTATCTTGGATTTTCTTCAAATATTTTCCATCGTTCGAGATTGCTTCGATGCTGATTGTCCATTGCTTCTCCTTAGTTAAAAAGAGAATTATAACACAACTTTTCAAACTTTCAAGGCTTGTTCTCACGAACTACCTTTGTAGTGTGTGTTCTTTAGGAGGTTCCAGCAGTTAAAAAGATTTTACATGCCCCAAATTAAGACATGATGGTTCCCTTACTAGCCCGTAATCTTCAAGAGTGGTCGTTAATCACTCCCCGTTCTCTTATGAACTGCTGCATGTTTCCATGCAGTCTTGACTATATCTTCACCCTCTCCCGAGGGGCCAACCATTTCACCTCACTTGAGGCTACGAGCTTTCGCTCTAGTCGATGAACGTTCTTCCTTACTCTTAAGTATGTTTGCTGTAATATCTTCGTAAGTCTTGAAATTAGAAATCTTTGAGACAGTGGATGGCGTGACTTCTGTATCATCTATATTCTGTACAATCTCTGTATTTGTCTTACCACTGTTAAGCTGACGACAAATTTCAAGGATTGTATCCACCTTCAATCTCCGAGTTCTTGCATTAATATTGTACTGTGCACTGATGTCCGGCCACGTCTTGCCTGTCCGTATTCGGCTAACAATACTCTGCGAAACTCCGTATTTATTGTAAATGTCTTTCTGTTTTATACCATTTTCAAGGTCTTGACAGATGGTGTGAACTAATTCCTTAGAGATTAGTGCAGCACACTTTGTATCTATACCTAGTACGTCAATAGCATGTGTGACATTACCCTGAACAGTTGTCCATTCTAGGTTATCCAATTTGTGATTCATCTTATCACCATCTATGTGGTTTACAACAGGAAGATCATCAGGGTTTGGAATAAATGTCTTGGCAAGCTGTCTGTGAACTCTGACACAGCAATTCTTACCTTCTCTACGCATATATACGACTGGATAGCCATCTACATTTGGTGAATGTGTGAGTGGATGACCTTTAGGCCCAATCACAACACCCTCCCGATTTATAAAATAACCGGGAAATTCTTCAAGTTCTACAAAATTATTCAAACATACTCCTTAGTGTGTAAGGAGGCTTCGCTGCGGATTGCCTCTACCTTACGGGTTTTTACTATATCACTGTAGTTAGCAGTGCCTGTATGAAGTTACCATCATACATTAGTACCGTAAGTTTTGCAAGGTGTTCCCGCAATTAAATTGGTTTTTATTACTGTGTCACCACAGCAGCAGACCTGCTAGTTGTTTGATCTGCGAAAAAGCGTATAATGCTCTTCCTGACGACTCTTTAGTGGCTCCATGCGTACTGCCGTACTGGTTAAATGCTTCAAAAGCACTTCTAGTTTTTTCTAGTCCCAGTGTAGGTGCAGCAGCAGCCATATAAGATGTGTAGGGGTCAATCATAGTAGAATATGACATACCTTCTCGGTTAGCCATATTCATAAGCCACTTTTTCTCTGTGTCTGCGTTACTACCGAATCTACCTGCCGTAGTGTCTAGTGCAATATTACGAGATGTGACTTGCTGTACATTCTTATTTACAACACTAAATCCAGCAACCAAAGGGACAGCGGCTAAAGCAATTCTGTAGAATGCCCCTGTAACCATAGAAGCTGCACCAGAAATAGCTTGGAAGGGAAGAGTGACCACTTTACCCAGCGTACTCCAAATTCCTGTAAAGGCTTTTCCGGCAAGAGAAACGACTCCACTTCCGACTAACCCTATAGCACCTCCCATCGGGCCTCCTAGCGTCATCCCAGCAGAGGCGGCTATACGCCCCATAAGAGAGCCTGAACCAACTCTAGCTAATCCACCAAAGCCTCCTTGGATAGCCATTCCCGTAAGAGAATTACCACCTATCCCTCCGAAGGCTTTTCCAACCATTGCGTCATAGTATCTTCGGTTGCCTGCGGAAAGGCTAGACTTACCAGCCTTTCCCATCCACTGTTCCATCAGGGAAGGATCTCCTCTTCCTGACAGGGAAGCTCTACGTCTAGCAGATTCACTTCCATCACCTCTATTCCCACCACCGCCACTTCGTGAGACATTTCCGACACGGACATTAATAGGCAGCCCTTGCAATGCTCCTGCCACTTGAGCACGAAGGGTAGATAAAGAAGCTCTAGAAAGGACAGCCTGAATAGGTGCTCTAAACTGCGCCTTACCGATAGTCTCTCTAATACTCTTTGCTAGTGAAGCCGGGTCTACAGTAACATTTGCTAGTTTGAGTGGAGTACCCTTCCCAGCTCTTTGCATAACACCACGAAGATGTTTATCAAACTTGGCTTCATCAATGTAGACGTTAAGTTTTAAACCCTTACCACCAACCCCTTTAGAGAGTTTGGCTTCCAGCTTGGCTAAAAATTTATCTACGTCTTTGAGAGCCTTCTCATCAACCTTAATGCCAACATTAGCATAGTAGGAACTCAGGGCTACCACAGCGTACCTCCGTATCTTATTACAATCTCTTCAATCGCATCCTGATACTCAGGGGAGCATGTTTCTGTCCAGCCGTCTTTCATAACTTCTTTTGTCAAGAATTTGGATGGAATAGTTCTTTTAATTTCTGCCTCAGCCGCTCTGCAATCTGCCGAGTCTTTAAACTTCCACAGTCTTAGCCTGTTTACATCATAAATACATAGCCTGTTTTGCTCTTTTAGTCGCTTGTTTGGACTAGTTGCCACACCATATTTTAAGGCTAGCATATCTCCACGACTAGATACAGTATGTAGGTACATAAAAACTTTACCATAAGATGTGCAAGCACAAGGTGAATGACCACACAACATTGAAGTTGTATTCCCTTCTACAACTTTAAGACATACTGGGCAAGAAACTTTCCAATGTACTTTCACGCCTTCTCTATACCCCTCTGATGGTGTAAGTCTTTCACTTCTTTTGAACATAGTATCTGGGTGAAAATTACCTGTAGCAAGAAATCTAGAAATAAAATGTTCATCCGAAAGCGTTAAAGACTCTTTTACTAAATCTCTTCGACATTCTATACAGCCTCTGCCTGTTAAAATATCTCTTGCAGATTTAGGAAGCATCCCCCCATGTACCGGACAATTGGCTATCACCCTTGACCCTGTTTTATTGTATTCCCCATCAATCCTGATAAATTTCTGTCCAAGTGCCTCACAAGCCCTTTTTATTTTTAATATAACTTGGCTTTTTGTAAGTTTAGGTGACTTAGAACATCCGCAAGGGTATGTACCCCTTTCTAAATGACCTTTCGGTACAAGATATTGTGCACACCCGTACATCTCTGGGTCTTCAGCACAAATATCACATCTAGTAGTGTACAGCTTATTCCCTTTTCTTCGCTCACCATTCCATGACAGAACTTTCAGTTGACCCTTATCACCGAAAACCTTTCCTATGAAATCATCAACTTCATGCCCAGCCATATTCACCTCACCTTCTCATTAACGCTGTTTACGTTTAGCTTCTTGTTCTTTTAGTTGCTTCTCGTGCTCTTGTCTTTGCTCCAGCATTCCTTGTTCCTTGATAGCATCGTGTACTTCAAGGTACTCTAGGAATTTATTTGCTGTTCTATAAGAGATGAAATCTCCACCTCCCTCAAGCATATGTAGCATTAAGAGAGGGTCTTTATTAGCAAAGATGATACGGAGAATAGTCATATCCCCTGAGAAGTCTTTTTCGATGTCTTGGTAGACTTTAGGAACCTTCTTGTTTGGCTCCGAAGGAGGACTTACTCTTCGGAACCCTCTTCGTTTCCCTCTTCTCCTTCAGCCTCTGGGAACAGATTATTGTACTTGAGGATTTCAGCAAACAGCTCCATCATCTCTTTATACTTACCAGCAAACAAAGAATCAAACGACTTCTCTGTAATTGCTACGCTACCTCTAGAAGCTCCCTTAACAATCACTTCACGAATAACTTCACCAGCCATCCCTTCACGCTCCAGACGACCAATGACATTCAAACCAACCATTGCTGGGAACAGCTTCAGGGAGAAACTAATACCACCAATTTCCTTAATTACTACTTCACTCATTTTCAATTCCTCAATTGTTTTAATTTAAAAGTCCATCTAGCCTATCAGAAGCACTAGATACAAAATCCTTAAGACGACTAACACCATCTTGTACAATCCCAACTGCAGCACTTCTAGCACACCCGGAAAACATCTGAGAATCATCACAACTCAGAGTCCACGTGTTCATTGCTATACCTTTGGAATAAGACAACTCAGGGCGTCCTAGAACATACCCTGTAGTTGTATTAAAGAAACTTGTTCCTGTAATCTCTCTTAGAGTGATGTCCAGTCTTACGTTTCCTGTTACTCTGTCTGCTTGCAAGCACATATCCAACACTTCATTAATCAATTCTGTTTGAGGCGTTGTGATAGTGATAGTAGCAGATGAGTCTATAATTCTTGTTCTTGTATTCTTACCTCTAATACCCCTGATTTGCTTAAATGTAGGGGTATTTTCAGCAATCTTAATAGAGTCCCATCCTTGAATCTGGTATCCAGTGAGTAGGAGAACTACGTTTGAGGGGACAAATGTTAATACTTCCATAATCTTCTATCCCTCAAAATAATCCAGCAAAATCAGCACTAATGAATCCCAGAGAAGCAAGATCAGAATCTATCATTCCACCACTCTCATTACCACCGATTGTAGAAATAGCTCCAGCAGTACGTAGCACCCATTCTCTAGGCTCTACATCTGTACTGAAAGAACTGTCAGGAACTTTCTCCACCCAGCTCATAGGAGCATAGAAAAGAGTGGTTCCCATATTATCTTTAATGAACAAAGGAATCATTGCACCAAAGAGGAAGTTATCAGCAGAAGTCCAAGCTGAGAACACACTATTAGCATCTGCTGTAGAAGCTAACGTAATACTCACTGTATGTGTTGTGTCTTTAATGTGTGTTCTACTAACTCTACCGTCTGCTGTAACAGTGGTTTCCCACTGATTACCACCCTCTGATATAGTAATGAATGACCCTTCATGAGTTCCTGTGACTTGGTAAATACCTCCTAGAAGAATTACTACATCCTCTGGACTATAAAGGGCCAATGTTGACATTACTTATTCCTTAATTACTTTTCCACTTATCTTCAACAGTGTAGTCGAGGGATTGGAGAGTTGCCTGAGTCTCAGGATCAACCTTTGCATTACCGCCTGTGTGACGCTCTACGTCAATTACAGTGATAGTCCAATCACGAGTTTCCAAATCAGTGCTGTAAGTGGTAGTAGGGTCATTACCAATAAATGCTTGAGGAGCAAAGAATACACTTCGTCCCAGCATGTCTTTGATTGTCACTGTAAACAGCATACTGTTGTCGTGAGCTTCTTCATCGCGTTGTGCAATCATGGAAAGCACATCGTTAGATTCAGCAGACTGATGCAGTGTCAAACTAACTGTACCTGCCTTATTACGACGCAGTACACGAGCAGCCGTCAGGTCTGCCCCTACGTACAGAGTAGCGCGATCTACAGAACGTTCATATGAGATGAAAGTCCCATCTGCCATTCCCGAGATAGTGTACGATCCAAACACATCGTTGGAAATAATCATCACCACATCTTCGGGAGAATAATTACCGAGATTACTCATTTATTATTTCCTTTCTTAATATCCGACCGTTCCGCGAACGATAACCTTATGGACTGCACCAGCCAATCTAAATTGGAACCTGAAATCGCCCATAGTACGTTGACCACGTTGAACTTCAGGAATAGCCAGAACATCAGGAGATTGAACTGTATATGCAGGGGCAGGGGCTACCAAGCCATTAGCTACACCTTGAGACAGAACACTACGGATTTCTGCTTCAACAATTAGCGCACCCGCTTGTGTGAATGGAATCTTCTTCTGTGTAGCCAAGCGATAGAAGATTTGTTCTTGCAGACGAGCTTGAACCCAATCAAGCCCGATCATAACCGTTTATGTTTAATCGAAATCGCTAATTTCGCTTTGTTTGGGAATTCTATTCCAACCGTGTTGTTTTCTTTTACACCAATTATCCAATAGATAGCTTTCGCATCCATAGTATTTTGCTGCAAACCCAACAGAGTCAAAAATCAATCCTTCTGGAGATATGAATTTATATTTACTTCTAATATCGGTTTTATGCAGAAACTCGATATTTCTTTTTGCATTGTTTATTACATCTTGACTTAGCTTTTCAGAATTATCTGTCCGTACTTTTCTTCCAGATTCAGATCTCTCAATTAGTTTCTGACGTAATACAGGGTCAGAATATTTAATTTTATACTCTATAGACCTATTTTTCTTAAACTCTTCAGTATGAGTAGATCCTCTCCAAGCATCATTTCCAGCCTTGGTGAATTTCTCATAATGTCCACTTAATAGATGAGCTTCATGAAGTAACTTTAATTTTCTTCTTTGCTCTTCATTATTTGCTAAGGGTCGAATCCTGTCAAGATGTCCGCTCTCGACATTTCGTTTACCATTTGAAGATCCGTATATTAACCCAAGTTCATAAATATGACCAGAGCTAACGTTTTTAGCTCCTCCTATCTTACCTGCTTCCGAACACAAGAATCTTTTCTTATCTTCTGTCAATTTTGACATAAGTATATAAGCAATGTACGCCTTAGAATGCTCGGTAGCCTTCCACCAAAGCTTATGAACAAATACATGCTGTCTATATGACAACCTAACAAGATTGTCTTCGTCGTCTGTTCCGCCTGCATAGCGTGGTAGGATATGGTGCACTTCTGTGTACTCATCTTCCCCAAACATCTGACATTTAAATTTCTCTATGAAATTTACATAGAGTTTTTCATAATTCATATTTCCTCCAAACACTTGTATTTTCATACAAGACCAGACTATATCTTCATCCGTTCTGGATGCATCCCATTTCGCTTCGCTTGAAGCTACGAGCTTACGCTCTAGTCGTTGAACGTTCCCCTGTTCAGGGCTTCGCTGCTGATTGCCACATATTATACCATTTTCAAACATTCACGTCTAGTCTTATTTCATACTTACGTTGTAGTTGATATAACTTCGCGGGTTTCCAGCAATTAGAGATGTAGTGCATTATTTACCGTGGAGCACTGATGCATGATTCCTCACACATCCGACTGATGTTAATCGATCCACTCTCCCTCAGAAGTTGTTCCTGTACGGAACATATTCACTCCACCAAGACGAGTGAAGTAATTAACCTTCTTAGTATCAAGAGCAGTGATCTGTGTATTAGTAAGCTTACTTACTTGTACGCCTGCGCCACCCTTATAACACCAAGTATTACTTCCGGGGACTTCAGAAATCTGTCCACCCATCCAAGCCACTTCTGGATGTTCTGTTGCAGCATTTGCATGGTACACTAGGAATGTACGGTCATAGCCGCCGTCATGCAGGAAAGAACCAATATCGTTAGTTACCGCAGCATCGGGAACACCTACATCAGCACTAGAAGCACCGAAGATTCTACGCTCTGCTTGAATAACCGCAGCAACTTCCTTAATGTCACCTTTCACTTTAGAATCAATAGCAATCATGTACCAATCACCGTTATAGGCGATAATTGCTTGCAGACCTTCTGTATAAGTTTCAGTAGAATTCTTAACACCAATCATGAATTGTGCAGGGCGAATATCGTTGCCCAGAAGTTTCTGAGTCATCTTATATGCAGCACTGTCAACTCCGAAATCTTCTCCTACCGTCTTCAAGTCACGATATACACGAACACGTTGAGATGTGTCAGCAGGTACTGTAACAGAACTTCCGCCAGAATTATTAATCGTATCAGGCAAGTTAACCATCAACAGGGGAATATCAAAAGAGGCAGTGTCGATTTGGGCTGTCTCACGAGAGATATATACCTCTACGACTTGACTAATATCATCAGCCATTTTATTTCCTTATATTTATATAGTTGAAATATTTCCTCAAGGGAGAGGAATAAGTTCTCCGTTGACTGTGATTTTGTCTGCCCAGTCAATCTCATGTGCAGTTCTCACTGCGAAACCAAGCGTCATATCAAATGAATAGGCATTAACCCAAACATTCTCCCTTAGCTGTGGTGATCTTCTAACATCCGTTCTTCTACGGATAGCTAGATTGTTCTTTGTGAAGATTTCTCTGTAAGGAGTGTTCCCACTGTACTGACTATGATAAGTCATTGCATTATTGCCAGCATTCTTTCCAACGAATGTTAACTGTACAACCACTTCATAGTTCTGTACCAAATACTGTGTAGCAATTCCACCATTGATCGTTACAGGCCCATTAGAGCTATCCGCACGCCCTGTAGCAATCAATCTCAGTGTGTTAATAGCTACGTAGTCTTGTGTTGGTTCAGGAGCACTGGAGTGCGATACAATAGGCATACAACTAATGTTTAGTTTAGCATTTACCCCTTGAATCACCTTCACCATAGACTTCTCAAAGTCTGTGTAAATATTGTATGCCATATTCTCTTTATGCAAACATCAGTGTTTGTGGTTGATAGGCTTTGGATGTATATGCTTTCATAGGAACTACATCAAATCTAGCACTCTCGATAAGAGTTCCTGTCTCAACCCAAGGATCATTAAATCCTTTTAGCTTTACCGTGACAGGCTTGTTAGGAATAATGTTATAACTCTTCAATGTGTACTTAAACAGGTTAAGGAGTCTTGGAGCTAACTTCTCATGAAGCTTCTTCCACGTCATTGATCCTTGTGCCACACTATCAATCATCGGGATTGCTGCTTTAACAAACTCATCAGCTTCAGCTATTGTCGGAATGAACATTGTTCTGATAGCTGGTCTTGGAGGGGTGATAGTTCCTGCGAACATTCCTCCATTAGCGTGCCCCTCTTCTACCCACTGAGCTACTTGAGCCATTGGAAGATTGTTATTATCAGGCCCATAATTCTGTCCTTCAAACCATCCAAGATTAATCTGAGCTTTCCCTTTTCTCAGATTCTTCTTCATAGCTTGCCATTTTCTTGTGTCTTTTGTAAAAGCAGCTTTAGCCATATCACACCTGAGCCATATTCTGTGGAGTCTCTGGAAGTCTGTAGCAAATAGTCTTAGTGTGATCCAAAACACCCATTTTGTATGTCATGGTTTTAATGGCTTGCCATCTCTTCCCTTCCCAAACAACAACGTCTGCCTTAGTTTGTCCTACTTCTTCAACAGTACGTAGAGTTTCAACACAGTACACTTTAATACTGGCTTTAGTTCTATCAGCTTCTGGAAGAGTTAGCAGTTCATGTCCTCTGAGTGGCTGAACGTTAGCTTCTACATCTAGGGGAGTTTCTGTACCATCCACCCAATAACCATCTACCCAAGTTCCCTGTCCTTGTCTAAGAACAGTAATAGTCACCTTATGGGTTAGCATGAAGTTAGGTACAGTTCTACCTATCTTACTGTCTGGGTTTGGTTTCATACTTACTCCTCAACAATAACAACAGGAACACCAGAGATAGGAGAAGGAGGGAACTCTCGTTTGTAGTGTTCATCCAAGAACGTCTGTGTGCTTGTAGTAGCTCCGGCAATCTGAGGCACTGTATGAGATTCCCAAGTAAGTGAGCTTCTAACCTGATCGGGGTTGTTATTAATTTCGCCAACCTTGCACCAACTAATACCGCCAAAATAGGGCATCAGGCCAATATCCAGAGTTGTAATGCTCTTGTCATTAATAAGGTCTTGTAGAGCTTTTTGATACTGCAAGGAAACGTTATTCCAAACCTCAATATCCCCTGTACGCTCTCTATATGTCATCTGTGCAAACTGCATAGAAGCAGAGATAGCTGTAGCTCTGACACCCTTCTTCAAATCCCAGTTATAGTATTCTAGGATTGATCTAATCTCTTCGTCTGTAAAGATAGGGTAGAATGGGCTACTTACAGTATCGCCACAGAACAATCTTGTTAGATTGATCTTACTTTGTTGTTCAGGTATGAATGCCATTCTTCCCTCTGTTTCTTATTCTTCTACAGCTTTCTTAGTTGCTTTCTTAGCAGGCTCTGAAAGCTTTAACTTTTCAATCTCAATTTGCAGCTTTTCAACCAAAGCTTCTAGTTGGTTGATACGTTCTGCGACCACTGGACGTGGTTCAAATCCACTCAGCTTTTCTTTACTCATCTCATTCCTTCCTGTACAATAGACAAACAAAATGGGGAGGGAAGAATTTCCTCCTCTCCCCTTCTATGCTAATTAGGTATTAGTGAAGTCAACAGTACGAACCAGATAAGGCTTTGCCAGAACAGCCGCAAAGTTAGATTCAGACATCAGCACCAGTTGGTCATCGTCTTCGCTCATCTTCTCGAAGAAGTAAGCAAACTGAGCAGTTTGGTTGATATGGCTGAAACGTTGTGCAGGAGCGTGTTGCAGGAAGCCCAGAGCTTCACCAATAGGTAGTGCCACACCCTTGTTAGCAGGGATGACAGGGCTACCAGCCACCACACCAGGGTACTCGATAAACAGAATACCACCGTAGTTGAACTGGCGATAGCGGGCACCCAGCGAAGAGCGCAGACGGCCAACCAGCAGGGATTCTGCTTGAGCAAAGTTGGAAGCTTGCGTGTAAATGTCACGTAGGTAGGGGTGAGATGTCAGGGCACTGAACAGGCCAGTAGAGCACAGAACCACGAAACCTTCCAGAGCGTCACCCGCATAAGCCGAACCTTGCATAGCTGCAAACAGGGTGTCTACAGAAATCTTAGGATCAACCGTAGGGGCCAGATTCAGTGTGGTAGTTTGACGAGTAAGACCCCACTCGTTGTACATGTTGATAGTGTTACCGTAAGAGGTCTTCAGAGTACCGCTAGGAGCGTACACCTCGCCAGTTACTAGTGCCAGACCACGAGCATATTCCTTAGTCACAGCATGGCGGCGTACAATACCTTCCATCTTCTGAGCACGCAGACGTGCCACGGTTTCCAGTTGGCTACCAGCTTCCAGAACCACATTAGGGGCCAGTTGACCATCTAGGTCAGCGGGTCGGATAGCGTCATCCAGAGGGAAGTGAGGAATCTTAGCCATCAGACCTTCATACTTACCTTGCCGTTGGGTGTTACGACCACCTTCATAGGAACGGTCAACGATAGGGCCAACATTGGTTTCGGTGTAGGTAGGGATAACGAAACTCTTTTGAGTGCCTGCGGTATCATTGAACACACCCAGCTCACCAATCAGGCCCCAAGTCATAGGGATTTGGTTGATTGCTGGAGTCAGGTCAGCGACACGACCCATCACGTTAGGGATATTGGTCAGGGCTTTGTTAATATCAGTCATTTAAATAATCCTTCTTGTTCTTTGTTATTATGTGTTACTATTAGGCGATAGTGGTTTCAGCCACGATGCCTTGAGCCTTCAGCAGATGGATCAGGTTAGCTTGATCGGCAGTAGCAGTCAGGCCAATAGCTGTGCAAGCAGACTTCAGAGTTGCATCCTTAACAGTAACATTGCCACGAACCAGAAGAGTTACCACATAGTCACCAGTACCAGTCACGTTATATAGTTCACCCTGACCATTTGCAATCACCAGAGCAAATTCGTTGGTGGTAACAAGAGCAGTGTTCAGCTTCACAGGTGCCCACTTCGTGCCAGAGACAGCACTCTTAGCGCGGAATACGGGAGTACCCAGGGTCAGGGTGTCGCCACTAGCCAGAGTGACGGTAGCGTCAACAGCCTTGTCAGCGCGGGTGTAGCCAATGTAAGCAGGGCCAGCTTCGTGCAGAATCAGGTCAGACAGCTTACGAACTTGGTAAGTAAATTTTGGCATTTTATTTCCTTATTGAGAATTTATTGTTTATTGTGTTTTAATCTACCAAGCTTTACTTAGCAGCGTACTTAGCTTTCAGAATGGCTGTAGTGGCTTCTTCTACTTGAGGAGCTTCAGCACTAGGGTCGCTCACTTGCTTCATCAGGTCAGACTGTTCAACAGCCCCCTTTTGACTCTTCAGAGCCTTTACGATTTCAGCAAACGCTTCATCAGACAGGGCTTCAGTAGACTTCACCAGCTCTACCGAACCAGTTTGAATCAGAGAAGCTACTTCAACCTCACGAGCCTTCAGCACTTGTGCCTTACGAGCATCTTCAGCGGCCTTGACAATTTCTTGCACCTTAGCCAGTTCTTCCTTGCTCTTTGCGATTTCTGCTTGCAGAGCCGTAATCTCCGCATCCTTAGCTGCAACAGCCTTCTGGATTTCTTCTTGCATTTTTTCTTTCTTTTCTGTAAATGCAGTCAATGCTTTTTGAACACGACTATTTGTTTCAGGATTGTTCAGAGCTTTATTTACTAGAACATACTCCCCATCCTCCAACTTGTCCTTTGCTTGTTCAGAAATCACAACCTTACCTGTTTCCACGTAAAACCACTCTTTCTCAACATTCTTGGCTTCGTCTGCAATAACATACTCTTCGTTTTGTCCGAGAGAATACGCCACCATATACAAACTATTTTCACGCCAAAAGAAAGCGTTGACATCATCGAAGTCTTCTAAATAAAGCCACTCATCGTCACCCTGAAACTTCTGCTTAATAGCAGCAGAAAGCTCCTGTTGAACTTGGGAATTAAGTTTGGCTTTCTCAATAAGAGCTAGTTCACTAGCCACTTGTTGATCTGTAATACCACTGGTACTCTTTGTAAGTAGAGTGGTTTTTAGGTTTGCTGGGCCACCTTGGTCTTTATGTACCAGTGCAATATGAGCACCATCATGGTCAAAAGAAAAATTAGACAACCTGTTTTTTGCTTTATTAGTCACTGAGTTTCTCCACAGTTGCACGGCAACCAACACTAATTCCTGTAATCTCTTCATTCAGAACGGCTTGCCACAAAGCTTCACCAATCTCTGTTTCAGGGAAATACCATTCCGTGAGCCAAGTACCTTTTGAGATAAACTTGTCACCAATGTACATATCCACAGGGGTTGTATAGGACTGGATAATCTCAGCGTCTTGTGTCTCCACTTGATGAAACAAGTTAGCCTTCATGCAGTGTCGATTGAAATTCTGCATACCCTTTTCAATTTCTTTAGTAGAGTATGTATCTCCGTGGGCATCTACCTCATCAGGAGCAAGAACAACAAACAAAGCCTTTCTTTCAACTTCATTTGCTGCCTTTTCAATCTTCACAACTTCCTTCTTAAACAGAGGCTCAAGCACATCTGAAAGAGCCTTCTTCAAATCTTCAATATTCACTATGCCGCACCTTCTAAATTCGCACTTGTGGAATCCCTAGCACTAACTGATGTCGATGTTCCATTACCTGAGCCTTGAGCCAAACCTTCCGAAGCTCCAGACTGGTACTGTGTAAGCTCGGACAAGAACTCTTCTCTATCTTGACCTTCCTTGAATTGAGGAGTAATACCACCCAATCTAGAAGTAACAAAGTTGACAGCTTCTGGAGTCTTGGGGAACAATCCAACAGCAGCAGTGCGTTGAATGTACTTACCAATCTCATCAAGTGATTCTTCGCTGACTTCCCCGTATTCAAACTTGGGGGTGTCTGTAGCATCCCATCCATTCAAGGCAAACAACTGAGGAATCAAGTCGTGATTTAACTGTTCTTGAATCTGTGTAAGACGGGCTTGAACTACCATCTTAGTGACGCTATCCAACGACTCAGCCAAAGAGAACGACCCACCGCCTTCTTGACCAAGAATCAATTGAGAAGCCATCAATCCAGTGACAATCTCTTTGCGGAAGCGAGAGATAATTGCATCAGTTGAGTGAGCTTTTTGCCCCATGACGGAGATAGCTTCAAACTCAAACATCTTATTTCCCTTTTCATCTCTGAACATAGGGAGAATGATGCTAGATTGTTCGTTGTTATTAACACTCGACATGCCCCGCTGGTAGTGAGCATAAACAGCCTTGTCTTCCTCTGAAGCTTCTGGGTTTAGATATTGTGGGGGAAGATACAAAACCTTCATACCACGAACATCGTTGCTTACAGACATAGCCTCAAATTCTTCAAGAGAGGTCTTATAGCGCCATGCTCGGTAAACACTCTTCAAAGGACTAACACCTTCTGGCGAATTCTTGTTAGAATTATTCTTCACCAAAAGGAACTTCTTACGAGGAATGAATGTTGGCTGATCTGTAGTGACAGAAGTAAAATCGTTTCTGTTACTCACCATTGCTGGAGCTTGATAAAGTCCATCCAAGTCTCTACCGTTATTCTTGAAGTTCCAAGACACAATAGTTTCTTGAGGAATAGGGGCTAGTTTCTTCAGACCAATCAAGCCATCATTAAACTTACTACCCTTAGACTTTTCTCTGTATCGAAACACCTTCTCTGAAGCAGCAAAGCCGTAGGAGTTGTGTGTTCCAAGGTAGCGAATAGCCTCAGCAAAAGGATGATCCATGTCAATCATCACTTGCTTCAAGAAGTTCACCTGTCTTGCTTGTTCTTCTTCCTTACCGGGAGTAGCTGCAACAGTCCAAGGAACTCTAGCAATAGCCATCTCTACAGCAGCAACAGCAGGAGCAATTGTTGCATCCTTGAGCATGAGGGAATACGTTTGCATTGCAAAAGGCCATCGTAGGGCACGATTTTCTTCTTCTGCAATATTCCCTGCAATAACTCTCACCCCATTATTACCTGTTTGGCTAAGGCGAATTTTAGGCGCTCCTTCTCGACTTTCTGGGAAGCCGTTTTCAGGAACAATGTCTTCTTCCATTATTTCTCCTTATTGCAAATATTAGAGAGAAACAACTTTAGGTTCTCCAATTGCTTGTTGAAAATTTTGAATACTTCCGAGGAAGTTTGGTATTGTTAATGTTGACGCGAGGTATGAGAAACAATCTGACATAGTGTCAGGAATGTCTGCTAATGTTAAATAGAGTTCGTTAATCTCTACCCATCTTAAAGATGCTATATGTCACCATATAGACCGGACTATATCTTCACTTTTAAAGTGCCTACTTTTTCGAGCCACTTGGCCCTACACTACAAGGTTCAACTCTCGTTGCCGTTCGTTAGTCTCTACACGTTCCCTTTCGGGCTTCGCTCGGTATTGTCTCATAAGAGGGTTTCACCGAATTTAATAGGTTTATACACGACAACATATTTATCGTGTCCGTTCTCTCCTCGCCTGCGGTCACCGTCAAAGGCTTCTAATTCCTTATAGATGAAATTATTATCGTTAACTACCTTATTTTCGTAATCTGTACCACAATTTTTAAGAAATTTGACTCCGCCTAATTGGCACATAGCACTGAAACTTCGGAATCTATCTAACTTCTTTCCTGAAGCACGCATTTCCCTTGTCAACACACCTCTCTCTGCAAGAGATCGTCTAAGGAGTGCTGTAGACATCTTCGCACCGACACCCGGATCAAGGGGAATCAAATTCATTACATCTCTGAACTTCTCTTTATCCTCACACCATGTTTCGTAGATTGTCTTTTCCCATTCCCCGAATCTGATACGCATACGTTTCACATCTAATACGATATAATCCCCACCTTTGGTCTTACCCATGAGTGTACCCACTGTATAGTCAGGCGAGGGGTTAAAATCGCTCTTAAGGGTCGAGGCAAAATCCCATGCTCTTACGATCTTAGTAAACTCTGCTGGATCGTAGCTAGTAATCTCCTCGCACCAACCTCGTTGAAAGTATGTGCTTTGAGAAATTCTTGCTTCCCAGTCTCCATACAAGTTTCTTCTCTTCTCAACATCAGGAAGATTTTCTAAGTTTGAGAGATACTGCGGTTGACTTTCGATAAGAGGGGGGTTATCATAGACGGTGCCAAATAAGCATGTGATAGACATTGGCTTGATTTGGTCTTTGTGATCTATTTCTAAATCAGGATTACCATAACGGTATATTAGTTCCTCTCTAGTGTCTCCCCAAAGCATTTCACCATTCTTACGAATAATCCAACGCTCAAGCCCTTGTTTCTCAGGATCAGGTAAACCGAACTTGGGGTGGTCTTGAGGATATAGCCAGAAGTCAACCCATTTCCTGAGCCAGTGATCGGGTGCAGGGTTGCAAGTTAACCAAATTCCGGGTGTCATTTTTGCACGAGTACGGAGACGAGAAATTAGGAACCAAATATGATGTTCTTCAGCGTCTGTACTTTCGTCGTACATGAAATTTGAGGCTTGAATACCTCTCCACTTCTCTGAATCTTTGTCACTCTCATAATGAGAGAATGATACTGTAGCGCCAGAAGGAAACACAATCTTCTGGTCTTTATATTTTGGGATGACGTTTGGGTATACTTGCCTGTAAAGATACAAAGCATCCTCGAAGAGGCCAGCCGATTTCATCAGTGTCGTAGAGTTTTTACGAACACAGAAACCTCTGTAATCCGGGTCTTCAACCCACCGCAAGTGCCTCATCAATCCAATATAGGATTTAGAGGAACCCATAGCCATTAAAGGTGTTAAAGAGGAGTCGTTAGCTCCCCTCCTGTGTATCACAGCTTATAGTTCCCTATAAGAGCAGACCATATCTTCAGCATACGTAGTATGCGCCCCCCGTTTCGGGCTACTTAGCCCTACGTCTTTCGACTGGTCGTTGAACGTTCTTAGCATTGCACTAAGCTTCGCTGCTGATTGTCCGATCTGGAGTTTCCAGCAATTAAAGGGGTTGTTCTCACCAGATCACTCTGGAGGGAGGCGCTTCATCCACCTCCAGCAATAATGATATTGCTGTTACAGTTTAAGTAGGCCTGTTGAAATTCACTCTTAGGCCCAACAACATTATCTGTCATCTTACTCCTTATTAGAACCGTAATACTCTAATTCTGCAAGTTCTCTTTTATTAGCAGCATCTTCAAATGTATGGAACGTTCCGAGATGTATCTGTTTACCATTCACACGTATATAAGCAACGTATTTTCCATTGCGCTCAGTCACACCTGTTCGGCCAGAGCTATTCGACTTGTAACGTCTTTTATTATACGCTTGTTCCTTACTCGTTGCCCATCGGCAATTCTCTGGTTCGTAATTTCCATTGACATCAATACGGTCAAGGCTAAGGCCTTCCGGCTTATCTCCCATATCTGAGTAAAAATTTATAAAACCTTCACCATTTGGTTCAAGCCAACGGTCACAGATTTTAATACCCCG
>JACCEB010423013.1_pt1 | contig 27209 bp, 21 predicted proteins | sample 7454761 | NCBI WGS metagenome assembly JACCEB01 (sample SAMN15323454, study PRJNA562643) | freshwater metagenome | isolation source: river surface water | place: USA:Blue River Watershed | collected 2017-08-18
ATTGGTTGTTCCGCTTAGCTTCGGCTGACTTTTTTTCGGGGGTGGGAAGAATGACTAATCTAGCTACCGCGCAGCACCTTGCGCCGTCCAAGCTACAACTGCCAGTGTCGGCATATTTTGATGCCGAGCTGTATCAACGTGAAATCGAGCTGCTATTTAAGCAGGGGCCCGGCTATGTCGGCCACGAACTCATGGTTCCAGAGATCGGCGACTATCAGACACTCAGTGCTGAAAATGAAGGTCGCGTTTTAGTTAAAAATCAACAAGGCATTGAGTTACTCTCAAATGTTTGCCGACATCGTCAAGCAATCATGCTTAACGGTAAAGGTCATGTTGAACAAATTGTGTGTCCTTTGCATCGCTGGACGTATCAAACGGATGGCACCTTATTAGGCGCCCCTCATTTTGATGAGCAACCTTGCCTTAATTTAGGAAAGAGCCCTTTGCAAAATTGGCAAGGGCTTTTATTTGAGGGGCCACGTGATGTCCATACTGATCTCAAAAACATGGGCGTAGCCAAAGAATTAGATTTTTCAGGTTACATGCTTGATCACATTGAAGTGCATGAATGCAACTACAACTGGAAAACCTTCATTGAGGTTTACTTAGAGGACTATCACGTTGAACCATTCCACCCCGGTTTAGGGAAATTTGTATCTTGTGAAGATTTGGCTTGGCAATTTGGTGATTGGTACAGCGTTCAAACAGTGGGGCTGAATAATCAACTCAAGCAAGCCGGCTCTCCAACCTATCAGCGCTGGCATGAAGCAGTCCTTCGACATCATCAAGGTCAAATGCCTAAACATGGCGCTATTTGGTTAACGTACTACCCGAACATCATGGTTGAGTGGTATCCAGGCGTTCTTTGTGTTTCAACATTGCAACCCATGGGTGTAGATAAAACTAGAAACATTGTTGAGTTTTACTATCCAGAGGAATTGGCTTTGTTTGAGCGCGAATACATCGAAGCAGAAAGAGCTGCCTACATGGAAACCTGCATCGAGGATGATGAAATTGCTGAACGTATGGATGCAGGCCGCAAAGCCTTAATGCTTCGCGGCGTGAATGAGGTAGGCCCTTATCAAAGCCCCATGGAAGATGGCATGCAGCACTTCCACGAATGGTACAGAAAAGCCATGTCATTGAAATAAAGGATTGCCGATGTTACTGATTGAAGCGACACAACTCAAAAATCTCCTAGACGCTCACGAAGATTTTTTACTATTCGACTGTCGCTTTGATCTGCTCAACTCCGATTTAGGAAGGGCTTCTTACTTAGAAGCTCACATCCCATCTGCGGTCTACGTTCATGTCGACCATGATTTGTCCAGTGAAAAAAATGGGCAGAATGGTAGGCACCCCCTACCATCCATTGAGCAATGGCAAAAAACTTGCCAATCCTTGGGCATTGAAGCTGATCGCAAGATTGTTTTATATGACAATCAATCAGGCATGTACGCTGTGCGCATGTGGTGGATGTTGCGTGCCACAGGTCATCAAAATGTTTCAATCCTCAATGGTGGTTTTGCTACTTGGGTGGCGGCAGGTTTTACAGTTGAGCAAACTGACAATCCTCGAGTGCCCACCGCATCTAGTGGAGCATGGCCAAGAACTTATGCCAATGTCTTTTTGACAAGCGACATTCTTTCTAATTTAAGCTCCAAAACCTATACGGTTTTAGATGCTCGCTCCCCTGATCGTTTTCGTGGTGAAAATGAAACCCTTGACCCCGTGGGGGGTCACATTCCTGGTGCACTGAATCGCTTCTTTAAAGACAATTTGGGTTCAGATGGCAAGTTCAAATCAGCCGACGTCTTGAAGCAGGAATTTAAAGCCATCATCAAAGACATACCGAGCGAAAAAATCATTCATCAATGTGGCTCAGGCATCACTGCCTGCCACAACATGTTTGCAATGGAATTAGCCGGGCTACACAGTTCTGCCATTTACCCGGGCAGCTGGAGCGAATGGTGCGCCAACAGCACTCGCCCGATAGAAAAGTAAGCTAATTGCTCTGATTAATGATTGTGTCCCCAGTGGCCCAATTCAGAAATAAATAGCACCAAGACCACCCCTAGAGCAATCAATAGAACCTGCTCAAGAGATTCTTTGAGCTTGGGTCTTCTGTGCATTTGAGGCATGAGGTCGCTCACAGCGATGTAAATAAAACTACTCGATGCCAAGACAATCACATAAGGAATCAATGCTTCGGTTTGATCCAAAAAGAAGTACCCCAACACACCACCCAAAACAGCCATCATGCTGGAGAGAAAGTTATAGACCAAGGCCCTGGCTTTTGTAAAACCAGCGTTCAGTAAAACAATGAAGTCGCCGACCTCTTGAGGAATTTCATGCAAGGCAATCGCCACAGCAGTTAATACGCCAATATGTGGATCCACCAAAAATGCCGCGGCAATCAAAATGCCATCAGCAAAGTTGTGTAAACCATCACCTAACAAAATAACCCAACCACTCTTACCGGCAGACTCTGCGTCATGACCGTGATGGTGTCCATGACCATCGTGCTCATGATGGTGAGAATGTCTTAGTAAGGCTGCTTTTTCTAAAACAAAAAAGCCCAGTAAACCGACTAACAAAGTAATGAATAAAGAGGGGATATCCACCGCTGGAGTCGTAAAAGCTTCCGGCAATGAATGCAATAAAGCGGTTGCTAACAATACCCCAACAGACAAGCTCACCATCTTATCGACCATGCGGGACAAAATGGTGAGTGACAAACTAGCGGCTGCAGCGATACTTAAGATTCCGGCTACCGTAGTAGCCAGAATGATCCAAAACAAGGTCATACCACTCCTTGCTGCTTAAACCAATCCAAACATCTCTCCCAGCCATCTTTGGCAGGGCCTTCACGATAGGTTGCACGATAGTCCGCATGGAAGGCATGAGGAGCATCAGGATAAATCACGAATTGAGAAATTTGAGCGGCCTTGTTGTCTTTGGCAGCAGCCAAAGCTTTTTTCATTTGATCCACGCTCTCAAGTGAGATGCCTGTATCGGCGGCTCCATAAAGACCCAATACAGGGGCTTTCATTTGAGCGGCTAAGTCGACTGGGTGAAGTGGATTGTTTGGTGTTTTATCCCCAATCACGCGACCATACCAAGCGACCCCTGCGCGCATTTGCGGAATTTGTGCACAAGCCAACCAAGTGATACGACCACCCCAACAGAAACCAGTGATACCGATTCGCTTCACATCACCGCCATTTTTACCCGCCCATGCAATACCCGCTTGAAGATCCGCCATGACTTGTTCATCGGAAGTTTTACCAACAATCTCTTTGAGGATTTCTGCCATGGTTCCCAAAGTATTGGGATCACCAGCCCTCACAAATAATTCTGGCGCAATGGCCATGTAGCCCATCTTGGCAAAACGTCTGGCCACATCGGCAATGTATTCATGAACACCAAAAATTTCACTAATCACAAAAACAACCGGCAACGGTTTCTTGGCAGAATTTTTAGGCCTAGCCACATAAGCGGGAACATCAAAACCCTTTGACTGAAAACTTACCTCTTCTGCTTCAATACCATCAAAGTTTGTTTTGATGGCTTGGGCCATCACCGGCTCAGCCGCAGCCACATATCCAACACCCATGGTTGCAATCGCACCCGTTTTTAAAAAATCACGGCGAGTTGTTCCAGAAGGATTAAGCAATGATTGCGCTTCTTTGATTAAATTTTTATCCATACCTATCTCCTTTTCATTGTTTTTCGCTACAACTTAATGAGCTTCTTCCCAATTAGAACCCACACCGACTTCAACTAATAAAGGTACTTTTAACTTTGCAACACCCGTCATCAACTGAGGCAGATGTTCCTGAACAAAGGCCAGCTCACTTTGGGGAACTTCTAATACCAGTTCATCATGCACCTGCAAAAGCATACTAGTTTCTAAGTGATTTTGCTCTATCCAACGCTGAACAGCAATCATGGCCAATTTAATCAAGTCGGCTGCTGTCCCTTGCATGGGGGCATTGATTGCAGCTCGTTCGGCACCCTGGCGACGCATACCGTTATTGCTTCTAATTTCTGGCAACCACAAACGTCGGCCGAAAACAGTTTCAACATATCCTCTTTCCTTCGCCTGAACACGAGTTTGAGCCATGTAATCGGCCACCCCAGGATATCTGGCAAAGTAAGTATCAATGTACTGCTGAGCTGCTGAACGCTCAATCCCCAAGTTACTGGCTAAACCAAACGCACTCATGCCATAAATCAGTCCAAAGTTAATCACCTTGGCATACCGTCTTTGTTCTGAGCTTACTTGGTTTAAATCAACATGAAACATTTCAGCAGCAGTCGCTTTATGAATATCTTCTCCGGCGGCAAAAGCTTTTAACAAACTCTCATCTTCTGCAATGTGCGCCATGATGCGCAATTCAATTTGAGAGTAATCGGCGGAAACCATGACAGACCCGGGTTTGGCCACAAAAGCCTCGCGAATTTTTCGCCCCTCTTCGGTTCTCACAGGGATATTTTGTAAATTCGGATCACTAGAAGCCAAGCGTCCAGTGACAGCGACTGCTTGAGAGTAACTGGTATGAACTCGGCCAGTTTTGGGATTCACCATGCGCGGTAATTTTTCAATATAGGTGGATTGCAATTTGGCCAAACCGCGATAATCCAAAATACGTGCTGGCAAGGGATAGTTCTCAGCCAACTTTTGCAATACCTCTTCGTCCGTGGACGGCGCCCCCGAGGGCGTCTTCTTGATAATGGGTAGCTCTAATTTGCCAAAGAGGATTTCTCCAATTTGTTTGGGCGATTGAATATTGAATGGCTGACCCGCTAACTCATGGATCTGTTTTTCCAAATCGAGTAATCGCTGCCCCACCATTTGCCCTTGGCTCGACAACTTTGCAGAATCAATCAAAATACCATTGCTCTCCATCACAGCCAAAGCATGCATGGCGGGCATTTCAATGTCTTGATAAATGGTCAACAGCTTTTTATCAGCCTCAATCGCAGGGTACATGGCATGATGGAGTCTTAAAGTGATGTCTGCATCTTCAGCGGCATACTGAGTCGCAGTTTCAAGATTGACCTGATCAAAAGTAATTTGATGAGCCCCCTTGCCGCACACCTCTTCGTAAGCAATCGTCTTCTCACCCAAATGTCTGGTGGCCAAGCTATCCATGTCATGACTAAGATGTGACTCCAAGACATAAGATTGCAGCAAGGTGTCATGCGCGATGCCTCGCAACTGAATGCCACAATTATTCAAAATATGAATGTCATATTTGAGATTCTGTCCTAGCTTTAAATGCTGTTCACTTTCAAGCCAAGGCTTTAATTTTGAAAGCACCCAACTTTTATCCAATTGCTCTTCATTGGTGGTGTGCGCCAAAGGGATATAACAAGCCTCTCCCATCTCAACCGCCAAAGAAATACCGACCAAGTCAACTCTCATGGCATCTAAGCCCGTTGTTTCAGTGTCGACACAGGTCAACTTAGCCGCTTCAATTTTTTGAATCCAACGATCCAGTTCAGCTTCAGTTTGAACACAAGAGTAACGACGTTCAATCACTTGACTGGACCTTTCGGCCACAAATCCAAATAAATCAGGGGTGGTCACATTCGTCGGCGCCACGGTTTTTTCTGCGACTTCGGCCTTGCCTATGGGGGCATCCTTGGAAATACCTTGCTGGCGATCCAAATCTCTTAAGAGTGATTTGAATCCAAACTGAGTGAATAGCTCTCTTAAAGTATCTTTGTCTTCAGATTTGGCATGCAACTCATGCAAACCAATCAAATGAGCATTTAGGTCACAATCAATCTTGACGGTGAGAAGTTCCCTGGCTTTGGGCAACCAATTTAAGCTAGCACGCAAATTGTCTCCAACCACTCCCTTGACTTCATCGGCACGACGCATTAATTCATCTAAAGTACCAAATTCATTGAGCCATTTCACAGCCGTTTTGGGGCCGGCCTTAGGGACTCCTGGAACGTTATCCACGCTATCCCCCATGATGGATAGATAGTCCACAATTCGATCAGGCGGCACACCAAATTTATTCACCACGCCTTGAGTGTCTAATCGCTCTTCAGTCATGGTATTGATCAAACTAATGCCAGGTTCAACCAATTGCGCCAGATCTTTGTCACCCGTTGAAATCAAAACATCCCATCCCGATGCTTTGGCCTGCTTGGCCAAAGTTCCAATCACGTCATCCGCTTCAATGCCTGGCACCACCAAAACAGGCCAACCCATGGCTTTAACTACTTGATGAATGGATTCAATCTGCAATGCCAAATCTTCTGGCATGGAAGATCGGTTAGCTTTGTATTCTGGATACAAGTCCTCACGAAATGTTTTGCCTTTGGCATCAAAAACACAGGCAATGTGATCGGCGTCTAATTCTGTTCTGGCTCGCCTCATCATATTCACCATACCTTGAATAGCACCGGTAGGAAATCCTTGCGCATTGCGCAAATCTGGCATGGCATGAAAGGCACGGTAAAGGTAGCTAGAACCGTCAACTAGCAAAAGGCGATGTGTAGACATCCCACAATCGTACAATTGATGCATGAAGACATCGACTTTTTCTACTAAGACACTTTCTCAAAATAAGGTTTTTTACCTCATTTTGATGACCCTTACTTTATCAATTCTTGTTTTATCTCAATGACTTAGCGCACAATCATCGCAAGGTTTGAGCGCTGAAGAATTGCAAAAAATCAATCAGCAACCGATTGCCAAACAAATCAAAAATAACGCTGAAACTGGTAAATCAGGCGATAAAAAACCCACTTTTGAACATCAAGAGGCTGATGGCACGCACATCAAAGAATTTAAGGAAGGTGGCAAAGCCACTGAAGTGATTGTTGAAAGCCCCATGGGAACTCGCTATGAGTTGAGCAATCCCAATGACGCCGCTTCACCTCAAATCAGAGACCAAAACGTCAATCGCGTCCCCACCATTCGAATGCCGTTTTAATTTCATATGGCCGTTTTTACCTCAGTCACACTGGATGAAGTCAACGCTTGGCTAAAGCATTACCAACTGGGGTCAGCGCTTGAAATTAAAGGTATCAGTTCGGGCATTGAAAACTCGAACTTCTTTTTGACCACCGAAAAAGATTCGGTTCAACAAGAATTTGTTTTAACTTTGTTTGAACGTCTTTCAAAAACGCAATTGCCTTATTACCTTGAGCTCATGGAGCACTTGGCCCTCAAGGGTATCGCAGTTCCAGCTCCGGTGCGCAACCGACAAAATGAAATCGTGGGCGAACTCAATGGCAAACCAGCCTCAATTGTGACCAAACTCTCGGGCAGCTCCTGCCTTCAACCCAATCTTCGCCACTGCGAACTGGTGGGTCAAGCCTTGGCTCAAATGCATTTAGCCGGAAAAGATTTCCGCTTATCTCAACCCAATTTACGTAGCATCAATTGGTGGAAAGCAACCGTACCGGCAGTTTTGCCCCATCTCAGTTCAGCGCAAAGCGAACTCATTGAGTCTGAACTCAATGCTCAAATAGATTTTTTTCAAAGCGACTCCTATCAATCATTACCATCAGGTCCCGCACACTGCGACCTATTTCGGGACAATGTTTTATTCGACAGCTCAAGCGGCCAAGATGAGCTGGGCGGTTTTTTTGATTTTTATTTTGCTGGTAACGATAAGTGGTTATTTGATTTAGCCGTGACCGTTAACGATTGGTGTATAGATTTAAGCAGCGGTGAAATCAATCCAAATCGCTACACAGGTATGTTGCAACAATATCAACAAGTCAGACCTTTTACAGCCGAAGAATCAGCCTCATGGAACATGATGCTTCGTGCGGCCGCCATGCGCTTCTGGGTATCGCGATTATGGGATTTTTATTTGCCACGCGAAGCTCAATTGTTAACGCCTCATGACCCTACACATTTTGAGAGAATTCTGATTCTGCGTCGTCAGGTGACTTCTGACATTCCCAAAATATAATAGCGACCATGCAATTAAATAAAGCACCTTCAAGTGATGGCTACGTATGGGTCAGACAAGGCCTATGGCTCTTTAAAAAGAATCCTTTGGCATTCTTGATGTTGGTTTTTTTATATATTTTTATTGCCCAATTCGCCATTTTGATTCCAGTGTTTGGTGTTTTTGCAGTTTTGTTACTGACTCCCGCTTTAACAGTTGGATTTATGACAGCCTGTCAAAAAGTCATTTTGGGTGAGCGCATATTACCGACCGTTTATCTTGAAGGTCTTAGAAATGACAGCCCGGGTGTGCGTAAAAATTTATTGGTACTTGGGACGATTTACGCTTTTGCTATTTTGATTTTGAGTCTAGTGGCCAGCGCCTTTATTGACTTCAAACAATTAGTGACTCTACTGACTCAGCAACAACCTCCCACCATTCGAGAAGTTCAAGATCTCTATTTAGGTCTAAGTATTGGCATTCTTTTATATATTCCTGTTGCCATGGTGATGTGGTTTGCCCCTGTTTTAATTGCCTGGGAAAAAATGTCCGTGGGCCAAGCTCTTTTTTCAAGCTGGATTGCTTGCTGGACCAATAAAGCAGCCTTCATTTTTTATTTGATGATTTGGGCGGTATTCATTGTGGCAGTGCCATTTTTTATGGAAGCTTTTTTGGATGGATTTGGGCTTCGCGCTGCAATTCCTTTTGTGATTCCCCCTTATTCCATGGCAGCGCTGACCGTGATGTATTGCTCTTTCTTTGCCACTTGGAAAGCTTGCTTTAATAAATAGATTCATTGATACAAAAAAAGGGCTGAAGATGAGCCCTTTAAATAGAAAATTTTTTCTCTCTGTTTTTAGTCAATGGCTGTGAGTTTTGCAATCGCTAACTGCAACCATTTTGCTCCATGCCGATTAAAGTTCACATGAGCCTTGGCTTGATCAGCCTGACCTTCAATCGCCAAGATTCTGCCCTCACCAAATTTGGTGTGAAACACACTCTGCCCAACCCTAAAACCATGGCCGTTGTCTGCTCTTGGAAGAGTACTCATCGGTGCCGCAATAGAGCTTGCACTTGATCTTGGAAGGGTGGCCGCAGGCCCACCCCAATCACTGCCCTCAGACCATGAAGGCATGCGAGTGGTGGTGCTTGCCCCCCAACGTGAATCTTTGTTCTTAGGGGTCAAGTGTTTTAAAGATTCAGCAGGCAATTCGTCTAAAAATCTCGATGGCAAGTTGTAGCGCACCTGACCATGCAATAAACGTGATTGGGTATGAGATAAAAACAATCGTTCTTTGGCTCGAGTAATGGCCACATACATCAAACGACGCTCTTCCTCCAAGCCATCATCTTCATTGATGCTGTTCTCATGAGGAAATAATCCTTCTTCTAAGCCCGTGATGAAGACATTGGTGAACTCAAGTCCTTTGGCAGCATGCACGGTCATTAATTGCACGGCATCTTGGCCTGCCTGTGCTTGATTGTCTCCAGCCTCTAGAGAAGCATGCGCCAAAAATCCTGCAAGAGGCGACATTTCTACAACCACTTCATCCAAAGAGGTTCCTGCTACTGTGTCTTGTGCAATGCCCTCTTCAGCAATGAAAGCTGTCGCAGCATTCACCAATTCTTGTAAGTTTTCAACCCGGTCTTGACCTTCCCGCTCGGCCAAATAATGCTGGATCAAACCACTATTTTGAATCACGTAATCAACAGTCTCAGGTAAGGTGTAATGACGCGTTGCATCACGCATATGTTCAATCAAACGCACAAATGCTGAAATAGAACTTCCAGCCTTGCCTTCTAGATAAGGGGCTGCTGCATAGAACGAGCAGTTATTGAACTTTGCACTGTCTTGCAAGGCCTCAATACTTTTTGCCCCAATGCCTCGGGTAGGAAAATTGACAACTCGTGCAAACGATGTGTCGTCATTCGGGTTCTCAAGCAAACGAAGATAGGCCAAAGCGTGCTTGATTTCAGCGCGCTCAAAGAATCGCAAACCACCATAAACACGATAAGGAATCCCTGCAGAAAATAAACCATGCTCAATGATGCGCGATTGAGCATTGCTGCGATAAAGGATGGCGATGTCGCTACGCATGCTTCCTGTATGAATCAATGATTTGATTTCATCAACAATCCAAGCAGCCTCAGTACCATCAGTTGCGGCTTCATAAACACGCACTGGCTCACCATGACCTGCATCGGTGCGAAGATTTTTTCCTAGACGCTCCGTATTGTTTGCAATCAAATGATTGGCAGCATCCAAAATATGTCCAAAGGATCGATAGTTTTGTTCAAGCTTGACCAAATATGGTTTGAAATGTCTTTCAAACAAACGCATGTTTTCAACATCTGCGCCTCTGAAAGCATAAATACTCTGATCGTCATCCCCCACCGCAAAAACTGAACTGGGGTGCGCTCCGCCAAAGCCTGAAATTAACTTTAACCATGCGTATTGCAAAGCATTGGTATCTTGAAACTCATCAACCAAAATATGACGAAAACGCTCTTGATAATGTTCTCGAATGGGTTGATGGTGTTTAAGCAGTTCATAACTACGCAATAACAGTTCAGCAAAGTCCACGACTCCCTCACGCTGACATTGCTCTTCATAGGCTTGATACAACTCAACCATGGTGTTCTGAAAAGAATCACCCCGATCTAAGTCTTTTGAGCGCAGACCTTTTTCTTTGGCATTGGCAATAAAGTATTGCAATTGCTTGGGCGGATATTTTTCATCATCAATTTTTAAGGCTTTGAGCATGCGCTTAATAGCCGAAAGTTGATCTTGTGTATCCAAAATCTGGAATGTAGATGGCAAACCAGCATCTTTATGGTGCGCCCTAAGCAAACGATTACACAGCCCATGGAAGGTGCCGACCCACATGCCACGCGTATTGATGGGCATCATGGCCGATAGTCGGGTCAACATCTCTTTAGCAGCTTTATTGGTAAAGGTCACCGCCAAAATACCAATGGGCGAGGCCTGACCCGTTTGAATCAACCATGCGATTCGGGTGGTTAAAACCTTGGTTTTGCCGCTTCCTGCACCCGCTAAAATCATGGCAGACTGGCTTTGGCCAGCCTCATTCAGAGGAGGCAAAGTCACTGCTTCTAACTGCTCTGGATTTAAATTATTAAGAATATTCGTCACATATACCTTTAAGTTCTAACAAAAAATTATAATTCGGGCTTATGTCTAAAAATCTTTCCGACCTCGCTAAATCTTTCGAACCCTCCACCATCGAGGCCCAATGGGGTCCTGAATGGGAAAAAAGGGGGATTGCCACTGCCACTTTGGACGATAAAAAGGATAGTTTTTGTATCCAGCTACCTCCTCCAAACGTCACTGGCACTCTTCACATGGGGCACGCATTCAATCAAACCATCATGGATGGCTTGGCCAGGCATGCTCGCATGCAAGGTCAGAATACTTTATGGGTACCTGGCACTGATCATGCGGGTATTGCGACGCAAATTGTGGTGGAAAGACAGTTAGATGCACAAAAGATCTCTAGACATGATCTCGGTCGTGAAAAATTCTTAGAAAAAGTATGGGCCTGGAAGGAGCAATCCGGCTCAACCATCACCAATCAAATTCGTCGTTTAGGCGCTTCGATTGATTGGGGGCGTGAATACTTCACCATGGACGAAAAAATGTCCAAGGCGGTTGTGGAAGTGTTTGTCAGCCTTTATGAGCAAGGATTGATTTATAGAGGCAAACGTCTGGTGAATTGGGACCCAGTTCTTGGAACTGCTGTTTCTGATTTAGAGGTAGAAAGCGAAGAAGAACAGGGATCCATGTGGCACATTCGTTATCCATTGACGAACGGCCAAGGACACCTCACTGTGGCCACCACACGTCCAGAAACGATGTTAGGTGACGTGGCGGTGATGGTTCATCCAGAGGATGAGCGCTATCAACATTTAATTGGTCAAACAGTCAATTTGCCGTTGTCTGATCGAGTGATCCCCATCATTGCCGATGACTATGTCGATAAAGACTTTGGTACTGGTGTTGTGAAGGTGACCCCAGCACATGACTTTAATGACTATGCCGTGGGCTTGCGTCATCAATTAGAGATGATCAATATTTTGACTCTAGACGCCAAAATCAATGAACAAGCTCCCAAGAAATATCAAGGCATGGATCGCTTTGAGGCCCGCAAATTAATTGTGGCAGATCTTGAAGCTTTGGGACTTCTTGAGAAAGTTCAACCGCACACCTTGATGGTTCCTAGAGGCGATCGCACCAAGTCAGTGATTGAACCGATGCTCACCGATCAATGGTTTGTGGCCATGTCTAAACCGACAGAGCACAATCAATATCGCCCTGGAAAATCGATTGCAGAGGCAGCTCTTGAAGCAGTCAAATGTGGCGATGTGAAATTCGTGCCAGAAAATTGGACAACAACCTATAACCAGTGGTTAGAAGGCATTCAGGATTGGTGTATCTCACGTCAACTATGGTGGGGCCATCAAATACCAGCCTGGTACCAAGATGATGGCCAGATCGTGGTGGCCAGGACCGAAGCAGAGGCGAAAGCCAAAGCAACCGCGAATGGTTACACAGGGCCTTTGCGTCGAGATGAGGATGTTTTAGATACTTGGTTTAGCTCCGCATTGGTTCCCTTTTCATCCTTGGGTTGGCCAAACAAAACCCCTGAGCTTGCACACTTCTTGCCGTCCTCTGCATTGGTGACTGGCTTTGACATTATTTTCTTCTGGGTCGCTCGCATGGTGATGATGACTTGTCACTTCACGGGCAAGATTCCATTCAAGACGGTCTATGTCCATGGCTTGGTGCGAGATGCCGAGGGTCAGAAAATGAGTAAGTCCAAAGGCAACACTTTGGACCCCATTGATTTAATTGATGGCATTGATTTAGATACCTTGCTTGCTAAACGCACCACGGGTTTGATGAACCCCAAACAAGCAGAGAGCATCACCAAGAAAACTAAAAAAGAGTTTCCAGACGGTATACCGGCATTTGGTACTGACGCATTGAGATTTACCTTTGCTTCTATGGCCACACTTGGAAGAAACATCAACTTTGATCAAAAACGTTGCGAAGGCTATCGAAACTTCTGCAACAAACTGTGGAATGCAACACGCTTTGTGTTAATGAATTGCCCAGGCAATGATCAGGACAATGGTATCGGGGAATGCGTGGGTGACTGCGGCCCTGATGGCTATTTAGATTTTTCAGCAGCCGATCGCTGGATTGTTTCTTTACTGCAAAGAACTGAAGCAGATATTGACAAAGGTTTCAAAGATTACCGTTTTGACAATATTGCCACTTCAATTTATCAATTTGTGTGGGATGAATACTGTGACTGGTACCTTGAACTAGCTAAAGTTCAGCTCCAAAACGGAACACCCGCTCAACAAAGAGCCACTCGCCGCACCCTGTTGCGAGTCTTAGAAACTATTTTGCGTTTGGCTCACCCTGTGATTCCGTTCATTACTGAAGAGCTATGGCAAATTGTGGCACCGATGTCAGGCAAACCTCTTGATCAACAAGAGAAGCAAACCATTGCGTTGCAACCTTATCCTGAAGCTCAAATGCAAAAAGTTTGCGAAAAAAGTGAAGCTTGGGTCGCTGATGTGAAAGCCTTGGTCGATGCTTGTAGAAACCTAAGGGGTGAAATGCAAATTTCCCCAGCCCAACGAGTGCCTCTGTATATCAAAGGTGATTCTTCTTTCTTATCGGTCGCAGCTCCGTACATTCAAGCGCTGGCCAAATTATCTGAAGTAAAGATTTACGAAGATGATGCTCAACTTGAAAAAGACGGCGCCGGCGCGCCAGTCGCGATTGTTGGTCACACCAAAATCTTATTGAAGGTTGAAATTGATGTGGGCGCTGAAAAAGCTCGCTTGAGCAAAGAAATTGACCGTATCAGCGCTGAAATCGCTAAAGCCAATTCAAAACTGAATAACGAGAGTTTTGTCGCTAGAGCACCTGAAGCCGTAGTCGTTCAAGAAAAGCAGCGCCTGGCAGATTTTGTATCCTTACTAGAAAAACTCAACAGTCAACTGAGTCGTTTACCATCATGAGTATGAAAAAAACAGTCACCAAAGCAGTATTCCCAGTAGCCGGCTTAGGCACCCGTTTTTTACCCGCCACCAAAGCCAGCCCCAAGGAAATGTTGAATGTCGTGGATAAGCCATTGATTCAGTATGCTGTTGAAGAAGCGATGGCGGCAGGCATCACTGAAATGATTTTTGTGACAGGTCGCAGCAAACGCGCGATTGAAGATCATTTTGATAAAGCTTATGAATTAGAAGCCGAGCTAGAAGCCAAGAATAAAAAGGATTTACTGGCCTTAGTTCGTAGCATCAAACCCAGCCACGTCGATTGTGTTTATGTAAGACAACCTGAGGCTTTGGGTTTAGGGCACGCTGTTTTATGCGCTGAAAAACTCATTCGCGACGAAGCTTTTGCGGTAATTTTGGCTGATGACCTTTTGGATGGGCAAGTCCCAGTCATGAAACAAATGGTGGATAAATATCAGCACTATCGCAGCTCTATCTTGGGTGTTGAAAAAATCAAACCGGAACAAAGTAAGTCTTATGGCGTGATTGACGGCAAGATTTTTGACGATCGCATTTACAAACTCAACGGGATTGTTGAGAAACCAGACCCTGCCAACGCCCCATCCAATATGGGTGTTGTGGGTCGCTATATTTTGTCTTCTAGAATATTTGATCACATTCGCACCATCAAACCAGGTGCCGGCGGTGAACTTCAATTGACCGATGCGATTCAATCGTTACTTGGTCAAGAACAAGTATTGGCCTACGAATACGAAGGCGTTCGTTATGACTGCGGTAGCAAGTTGGGTTATCTCAAAGCGACTGTTGAGTTTGCTCTGCGCCATCCTGAAGTCAAAGATGGCTTCAGCGAGTTTCTAAAGACTCGCTAAGTTTTGACGTTTCACCGTCCATTCTGGATGGTTCTTGAGGTAATTAACGACGCTTGAGGTAAAAAATAAACGCGTCGCCCTGCTTCTCTGAAGAGAGCAGTTCATTGCCGGTGTGTTTAGCAAATGTGGGGAAATCATGTTCAGATCCCACATCAGTGGCCGTTACTTTCAATACTTGACCTGACTGCATCTCTGCCAAAGCTTTTTTAGCTCGCAAGATGGGGAGCGGACAATTGAGCCCGCTGGCATCCACCTCTTTATCAACCTGAAAACTCATAGACGCTCAGACACCCAAGCTTGAACGCTGTTGAGAGCAGCAGGCAAACCTTTAGGGTCTGTGCCACCAGCCATGGCCATATCTGGCTTACCACCACCTTTGCCACCGACTTGTTGAGCCACATGGTTCACCAAATCGCCCGCTTTGACTTTGGCAATCGCATCGGACGTCACACCTGCTGCCAATTGAACTTTTCCATCTTGAACAGAAGCCAAAACAATGGCCGCAGACTTCAATTTATTTTTAAGCTGATCTAAAGTTTCCCTCAGCACTTTGGCGTCCGCACCCTCTAATTGGGCCGCCAAAATACGAATACCTTTGACCTCGACAGCTTTTGATAACAACTCATCTCCTTGACTAGCAGCCAACTTAGAGCCCAAACGTTCTAATTCTTTTTCTAAAGATCGAGCATGCTCTTGAAGCTGAGTAATTCTTTGCGCCAAATCATTGGGGGTCGCTTTGAGACTTACTGCCAATTGATTCACTTGAGCGTCCAACTTTTGCAGATAAGTCAGGGCACGATCACCTGCAATCGCCTCAACTCGGCGAATACCTGCGGCGACACCACTCTCCGCCAAAATTTTGAAAATACCAATATCACCAGTACGCTCAACGTGTGTGCCTCCACACAACTCTTTCGATGAACCAATCTCAAGAACACGAACTGTTTCTCCATATTTCTCACCAAACAGCATCATCGCGCCGGTTTTTTGCGCATCATCTAAGCTCATGACTTTGGCTGACGTTGCGGCATTTGCCAAAATTTCAGCATTGACCAATTGCTCTACCTGAGCAATTTGCTCAGCCGTCATTGGGGCTGTATGTGTAAAGTCAAAACGTGTTTTATCAGGGTCAACCAGAGAACCTTTTTGTTGAACATGTGCCCCTAGCACTTCTCGCAATGCTTTATGCATCAAATGAGTCACACTGTGATGACGAATGGTTCTGGCACGACGTTCACTATTGACTTTGGCATTGAGTGAATCACCTACTTTGATTTCACCTTCCAAGACTTGTCCGTGATGACCAAATACATCCGCTTGAATCTTGAGCGTATCTTCAACTTCAAACAAGCTAGAAAGGTTTCGCAGTTCGCCTGCGTCACCCACTTGACCACCCGATTCTGCATAAAACGGTGTTTGATCTAAAACAATCACAGCACTGTCGCCTGCTTTAACGGAGTTGACTTGAGTGCCGTCAACATACAAAGCCAATACCTTGGCCGAATCTTTATTCAAGGTGTCATAACCATGGAACACGGTCGGCGCCCCACTGTACTCAAGGCCTTGCGCCATCTTGAATTTACCGGCAGCTCTGGCTTGATCACGTTGACGATTCATGGCCACTTCAAAACCGGCCTCATCCACTGTGACACCACGCTCTCGACAAACGTCCGCTGTCAAATCCAATGGGAAACCAAACGTGTCATGCAACTTGAATGCTGTCTCACCATCAATCACTTTGGCAGAGGTCAATGCAGCTTCTAGTATTTCCATACCATTTGAAATCGTTTGGAAGAATCTCTCTTCTTCTTGCTTTAAAACTTCGGTCACACGTGCCTCATTGGCCTTTAGCTCCGGGTAGGCCTCACCCATTTCTTTGACCAAGGCACTGACGAGCTTATGGAAGAAAGGGCCTCTTGCTCCTAACTTGTAACCATGACGAATGGCGCGACGCGTAATTCGACGCAAGACATAACCACGGCCCGCATTGCCCGGAATCACACCATCAGCAACAGTGAATGAACAAGCACGTATGTGGTCTGCAATCACCTTCAATGAAGGGCTATTGGCATCGCACTGACCAGCACCAGCGGCATCAACTGCTGATTTAGCCGCTGCCAATAAATTGACAAATAAATCAATCTCGTAGTTGGAGTGAACATGCTGCAACACAGCGGCTATGCGCTCAAGACCCATGCCAGTATCCACGCTGGGTTTTGGTAAGGGGTGCATCACTCCATCTTCATCGCGATTAAATTGCATGAAGACGTTATTCCAAATCTCAATGTATCGATCACCGTCTTCGTTGGGGCTGCCTGGAGGGCCGCCGGGAATTTCTTCACCGTGATCATAAAAAATTTCAGTGCAAGGACCACAAGGACCGGTGTCACCCATCATCCAAAAATTATCAGATGCGTAGCGCGCCCCCTTGTTGTCACCAATACGAATAATTCGCTCAGTGGGTACGCCAATTTCTTTGGCCCAAATGTCATAAGCCTCGTCATCCTCTGCGTACACAGTCACCCACAATTTTTCTGGAGGCAATTGATAAACAGTGGTTAAAAGTTCCCAGGCATAACTGATGGCATCTTTTTTAAAGTAATCGCCAAAAGAAAAATTGCCCAACATTTCAAAGAAAGTATGGTGACGTGCTGTATATCCGACGTTGTCCAAGTCATTGTGTTTACCACCGGCTCGAATACATTTCTGAGCCGTCGTAGCTCGACTGTAAGGGCGCTTGTCAAAGCCTAAAAAAACATCCTTGAACTGATTCATACCTGCATTGGTAAATAACAGAGTAGGATCATCTCCAGGCACCACAGGGCTGGATGAGACCACTTGGTGGCCTTTAGATTCAAAGAACTTTAAGAAATTTTGGCGAATTTGAGTAACTTTCATGACCGTAATTATGACTCAGTCAAGACTAATTGGTATAAACCCCAAGCCAAAAAAGAGGGAATAACCTTTAACAAAGCTTACAATCTTGTCTTTATCACTCAATAACTAAAAACGAGGATCAAACGATGCATATACGCAGTCAAAAAGACTTCGCCTCCGGTTTAATGTTTGTGCTAATAGGCATAGGCTTTGCCATTGTGGCTTCCACATACCCCATGGGCAGCCCAGCGAAAATGGGGCCTGGATATTTTCCATTCTGGTTAGGCATTGTTCTAGCCATTATTGGTGCGATTGTCACGATGTCAGCGATGTCAAAAAAAGGGGAATCTGACAAGTTGGCCAAGTGGGATTGGGTATCTGTTCTTTGGGTGACTGGCTCAGTGGTTTTATTTGGTCTAGTACTCAAGCCAATGGGCTTGGTCGTATCGCTAGCCTTATTGGTTTTCATCTCAGCGATGGCCAGTCATGAGTTCCACTGGAAAGGCACTGTGTTGAACATTGTGATCTTGAATGTGATTGCCTATGTTGCATTTATTTGGGGACTCAAACTGCAGTTCCAAGTCTGGCCTAGCTTTTTAACTCCTTAAATCTCGGAGAAGATACATCATGGAATTATTAGATAACTTAGCACTAGGCTTTAGCACTGCTTTAACCTTCCAAAATCTTTTGTACTGCTTCATTGGTTGCTTATTGGGCACGATGATTGGTGTTTTGCCTGGTCTAGGCCCCATCGCCACGATTGCGATGCTTTTACCAGCCACCTACGCCCTGCCACCAGTTGCCGCATTGATTATGTTGGCAGGTATTTATTACGGTGCGCAATATGGCGGTTCGACCACAGCGATTTTGGTCAACATTCCAGGGGAATCATCCTCGGTCGTGACTGCGATTGACGGCTACCAAATGGCCCGTCGTGGTCGCGCAGGCGTGGCTCTCTTTACCGCTGGCTTTGGCTCCTTCTTCGCTGGTTGCGTGGCTACTTTGGTTTTGGCCGCATTCGCAGCACCTTTGTCAGAAATTGCCTTTAAGTTTGGTCCAGCAGAATATTTCTCATTGATGGTCTTGGGCCTCATTGGTGCGGTGGTATTGGCTTCTGGCTCACTCATTAAAGCCATTGGCATGATTGTGTTGGGTCTATTGCTAGGCCTAGTGGGTACCGACGTCAACTCAGGCGCGGCTCGTTACTCTTTTGACATCCCAGAATTGACCGATGGTATCGGCTTTGTGGCGATTGCAATGGGTGTGTTTGGCTTCGCTGAAATCATGAACAATCTTGAGCAAAAAGAAAAACGCGAGACTTTCTTAGATAAAGTCACTTCACTTTGGCCAAGCAAAGAAGACTTCAAGCGCATGATGCCATCCATTTTGAGAGGGACAGGCATTGGCTCACTTCTAGGCGTTTTACCGGGTGGCGGTGCTCCTTTGGCTGCTTTTGCTGCTTACTCCCTTGAAAAGAAAACGTCCAAACACAGTGAAGAGTTTGGCAAAGGCGCCATTGAGGGTGTTGCGGGTCCTGAGAGTGCCAACAATGCCGCATCTCAAACCTCCTTTATTCCGTTGCTCACTCTAGGTATTCCACCGAATGCCGTGATGGCATTGATGGTTGGCGCGATGACGATTCATAACATCCAACCAGGCCCACAGGTGATGTCTTCTAACCCTGCTTTATTCTGGGGCTTGATTGCTTCCATGTGGATTGGTAACTTGATGTTGATCATCTTGAATCTTCCGCTTATTGGTGTGTGGGTCAAGATGTTGACGATTCCTTACCGCCATCTTTATCCAGCCATTTTGGTTTTCTGCTGTATTGGTGTGTACACCGTGAACAATACCAATTTTGATATTTTCATGACGGCCGCCTTTGGTATTGCTGGTTATTTATTCTACAAATTAGGTTGCGAAGCACCTCCATTGCTATTGGGCTTTGTGTTGGGACCGATGATGGAAGAAAATTTCCGTCGAGCGTTACTCCTTGCAAGAGGTGATTTCACGGTCTTCTTTACAAGACCCCTATCTCTTGGTTTGCTTGTAGCTGCTGCAGCTTTGGTAGTGATTGTGGCTCTTCCAGCTGTGAAAAAAACCCGAGAAGAGGCCTTTGTCGAAGAATAAATTTACAATGTGGGTATGTCTGAAAAGAAGAACCCACCTCCTTCTAAATTCGAGACCCCTGAGGTCTCGAATTTTTTGCGTCAAATTATTGATGCAGACCTTGCCAGTGGCAAACATGCAAACCGCATAGATGCGACAGGGCAAGCCCTGCCAAGCGTGATTACGCGCTTCCCACCTGAGCCCAACGGCTATCTTCACATCGGTCACGCCAAAAGTATTTGCTTGAATTTTGGTCTAGCCAGAGACTATGCCAGCGCCCCTCATGGCGCGCGTTGTCATATGCGCTTTGATGACACCAACCCTAGCAAAGAAGAAACCGAATATGTTGATAGCATCATTGATGCTGTGCGGTGGTTGGGTTTTGATTGGATTCAAAACGGGGTTGAACATCAACATTACGCCAGCGATTACTTTGATCAACTGTATGCGTTTGCCGAGAAATTGATTGAAGCGGGTAAGGCTTATGTAGACAGTCAATCAGCGGATGATATTCACAAGAATCGTGGCAATTTCACACAATTGGGTATCAATAGTCCTTTTAGAAATAGAAGTGTTGAAGAGAACTTAAAACTATTCAGAGACATGAAGGCGGGGCATCACCCTGATGGCGCTCATGTTTTGAGATTGAAGATTGACATGAGTCACCCTAACATTGTGCTGCGTGACCCCGTGGTTTATCGAATTCGTCATGCACACCACCATCGTACTGGTGACAAATGGTGCATCTACCCCTTATACGACTTTACTCACTGCATTTCTGATGCATTGGAAAACATCACTCATTCAATCTGTACCTTAGAGTTTGAAAATAATCGTCCTCTTTACGATTGGGTATTGGAAGCCCTCAAAGAGATCGGCGTCTTTAAAGATCCACTGCCTAAGCAGTACGAATTTGCTCGCTTGAATTTGACTTACGCCATCACCAGCAAACGAAAGTTGCTGCAACTGGTTGAAGAAAAGCGCGTTGACGGCTGGGACGATCCGCGCATGCCCACCATCGTCGGCATTCGACGTCGAGGCTTTACACCTGAGAGCATTCGCTTATTTTGTGAGCGTATTGGGGTTTCCAAAGCTGATAGCTGGATTGATATGTCAGTTCTCGAACAAGCCTTGCGTGACGATCTAGAAGAAAAAGCCGAGCGAGCTTTTGCTGTACTTCAGCCCTTAAAGTTGATTATTGATAATTTTGATGAATTAGCTGAAGAGCCCTGCTCAGCCCCTAAACACCCGCACCATGAGGACTGGGGTCGTCGTGAATTCAACTTAACTAAAGAACTTTGGATTGAAGCCGATGATTTTATGAAAGAACCCGTCAAAGGCTTCTTCCGCTTGTATCCGCCCATCAACGGAGAGGCAGGCAGTCGAGTGCGCTTAAGGCATGGCTTTGTGATTGAATGCACCGGGTTTGATCAAGATGCGAATGGCCAAGTAACAGCTGTTCATGCCAAGTATTTTGCAGATAGCAAAAGTGGCACGCCTGACTCAAACAATTACAAGGTCAAGGGCAACCTTCATTGGATCAGCGCCAAACACGCGATTGCTGCTGAAGTTCGTGTCTATGATCGCCTATTCACGGATCCTCATCCGGATAGTGGGGATAAGAATTTCTTAGACGCGATCAATCCGCAATCTAAAAAAGTGTTGGCTGCTTTCGTTGAGCCCAGCTTGAGTCAGGTAGCTCCTGAACAGCGCTTTCAATTTGAACGTCATGGCTATTTTGTCGCGGACCGCGTTGACCATTCGGCTGCACGTCCAGTATTTAATCTTTGCGTAGGTCTTAAGGACACTTGGAAATAGTTTTTAGGCAATCCTGTACGGTCGGATATTGAAGCGCAAAACGCAACTCTTTCAAACGGTGATTCTGAATCTGCCTTGATTCACTCATGAATGAAAGCATCATAGGATCTACCAGCTTAGATAGCTCTTGTTGACTAACCCTGGGTGGCTTAGGTAAATCAAACGTCTCAGCCACCAAGTCAAAGTAATCCCCCATCTTCAAGTGACTGCTGTCACAAGCATTAATCACGCGCTGAGACTGACCTCTAAACAAAACATAGGTGATTAATCTAGCCAAATCATCTGCATGAATATGATTGGTATAAACGTCTTCTGATGCTTGGAGTGCTGGAGACTGTCTTTTGAGTCTGTCGATTGGCAAGCGATCTTGAGCATAAATACCAGGCACTCTCAATACTTGAACTTGAACAGCATGGGCATTGCCCCAGGCTCTAATTTGACCCTCTGCAGAGACCCGCCTGATTGCTCGAGCGCTCTTGGGTACAAGAGCTTGGGTCTCATCAATGACTGCTCCTTGGCAGTCCCCATAGACCCCTGTGGTGCTGATATAGACCAATTGCCTGATAAATCCTGTCCCCTGGGATAAAATCTGCAATAAGTTGTGTGTTCGGGTGTCCATTGAGCCTTCTGCCTGTGGCGGGGCCAGATGAATCACTTGTGCAGCTAGGTGCGGTAAACGCCACAGTGTGTCGGCAGCGTCCAAGTTTCCAAGGATTGGAATGGCGCCCGCCTGTCGCAGTAACGGCATTTTCTCTGGGGACGAGGTTAGAGCGAACACTCTAAATTTTTTGACCAATAGAGGAAGCAAGCGCATACCGACGTCGCCACAACCAACAATCAGAATTCTAGGTTTACCAATACGTTGCATGAACTCAATCGTAATGCTTTAAAAAAGGAATGTCAGTGTCTTACCAAATAACCATCAAAGCCAGCGGCAAAACATTCTCAGCCAATCCCGAAGAAACCGTCCTAGAAGCTGCTATGCGCCAAGGCATCAATTTACCCTATGGCTGTAAAAATGGTGCCTGTGGCTCTTGCAAAGGCAAGATTGAATCAGGTCAAGTGACCCATGGCAATCATCACGAGAAAGCCCTCTCGGCTGAAGAAGCCTTCAGTGGTTCAGCATTGTTCTGTTGCGCCAAACCTGAATCTGATTTGGTCATTGATGTCAGAGAAGTGCCCGTGAATGGCGATGTCACCATCAAAAAAATTCCATGTCGCGTAGCCAGCTTAGAGCAAGTTGCTGATGATGTCGTGATTGTTAAATTACAACTACCTGCCACCGAAAAGTTCCAATTTTTGGCGGGTCAGTACATTGAGTTTTTATTGAAAGACAAACGTCGCGCTTACTCAATTGCCAGCGCGCCTCATGAAGAAGGCCCACTCGAGTTACACATTCGTCACATGCCTGGCGGTTCATTCACTGATTTTGTTTTTGGCAAAACTGAGAATGGCACGACCCTCAAAGAGAAAGACATCTTGAGATTTGAAGGCCCCATGGGCAGTTTCTTTTTGCGTGAAGATTCTGATAAACCTATCATCTTTATTGCCTCAGGCACTGGTTTTGCCCCGATTCGAGGCATCATTGAACACATTCGTCACAAAGGCATTGCACGCCCAATCAAGCTGTATTGGGGAGGACGTCGCCCGAAAGATTTTTATCAAGATGCTCTGTGTCGTTCTTGGGAAAACGAGATTCCTGGATTTGAATACATCCCAGTGGCTTCTGACAGCCTGCCTGAGGATCAATGGACAGGTCGTACGGGCTTTGTTCACGTGGCTGCGATGGAAGATAACCCGAATATGTCTGCCGTTCAAGTGTATGCTTGTGGCGCACCGATTGTGGTTGAATCCGCTAAAAATGATTTCGTAGCAAAATGTGGTTTACCCAGCGATGAGTTCTACGCCGATGCGTTCACCTCAGCCGCTGATTTAGCAAAAAAAGCGGCGGTTTAATACCTTTGTCATAACAATCTTTTAATTTCTTGATGAGCATGAATTCCACGACCAATCACTCAAACATTGATACTCACTCAGTGATGTACATCACCAAACGACCAGAATTGGTTTTTGTTGAGGGTCAAGGTTCTTGGTTAACGGACCATCAAGGCAAAAAGTATTTGGACTTTTTACAAGGGTGGGCTGTGAACTGTTTAGGGCACTCTAACCCAGGCATGATTGAAGCCTTAAATCAGCAAGCAAAGAAAGTCATTAATCCAAGTCCTGCGTTTTATAACGAACCCATGATTGAATTGGCCAATTTACTCACAGCCAACAGTTGCTTTAACAAAGTTTTCTTTGCCAACAGCGGCGCCGAAGCCAATGAGGGTGCGATTAAGCTGGCGCGTAAGTGGGGCAAGTTGCACAAGAATCATGCCTATGAAATCATCACATTCAACCACGGATTTCACGGCAGAACGCTGGCTACGATGAGCGCCTCTGGCAAAGAGGGTTGGGACACCATGTTTGCCCCACAAGTGCCCGGTTTTCCAAAAGCTGAATTAAATGATCTTGAGTCTGTCAAGAAATTGGTCAATGAGAAAACAGTCGCAGTCATGCTAGAGCCCGTTCAGGGTGAAGGTGGCGTGATTCCAGCTGATCATGACTTCATGCGTGACTTGCGCGCTTATACCCAAGCCAACAATATTTTATTGATTGTGGACGAAGTTCAAGCAGGTTGCGGTCGAACAGGAAAACTTTTTGCTCACCAGCTCTACAACATCCATCCCGATATCATGACTCTCGGTAAGGGAATTGGCGGTGGCGTTCCTTTGGCGGCTTTACTGGCCACCGATGAAGTTGCCTGTTTTGAACCGGGTGACCAGGGTGGCACCTATAACGGTAATCCTCTCATGACCGCGGTAGGTTGCAGCGTAATCTCTCAATTATTAGCCCCAGGCTTTTTGGATGAGGTTCTTGCCAAGGGACAGTATTTAAGGGAATTGCTGTTACAGCTTAGCGATGAATTAGGTTTAGATGGTGAACGGGGTGAAGGTTTACTGAGAGCACTAAAACTCAATCGGGATATTGGTCCTGAGATTGTTGAACGTGCGCGTCAATTAGAACCTGTGGGCCTGTTGCTAAATTCTCCAAGACCTAATTTATTGCGCTTTATGCCAGCGCTCAATATCAGCCGAGAAGAACTTAAACAAATGGTCGATATGCTTCGAGGTGTGATCAAGTCAATTTAAATTGACTTTGTTTCAATGCAAAAGGTCTATAGACCTTTTGGCAAAGGGAAAGCGGTATTCTCAACAATGCCGTCCAAAGTTCTTACACTTTTGGGGCCCAACTCTTTGATTCTTTCAATGATGGCTTGAGCCAAACTCTCTGGCGCTGAAGCGCCAGCGGTAAGACCGATTCTCTTTTTTCCTACAAACCATTCAGGCTTTAGCTGACTTGGATGGTCCACCATGTAGGAAACAACGCCAAGCTTTTCAGACAATTCTCTCAAGCGATTGGAATTAGAGCTATTGGGGCTACCCACCACAATCACCATATCAACTTGTGGAGCCATGAACTTAACGGCATCTTGTCTATTTTGAGTGGCATAGCAAATATCTTGTTTTTTCGGTTGTTGGATATGCGGATATTTGGCTTTGAGTGCATCAACGATTTCTTGAGTTTCATCCACTGACAAAGTGGTTTGGGTGACATAGGCAACCGAACTATTGAGTGGAATGGTCAAAGATTGAACGTCTGAAATGTTCTCCACCAGTTGAATGCCATCCGGTGCCTGGCCCATGGTGCCCTCAACTTCAGGATGACCTCGATGACCAATCATGATGACATGCATACCTTCTTTGCGCATTTTGATCACTTCAACATGCACTTTAGTAACCAAAGGGCAAGTTGCATCAAAGATTTTCAAACCACGTGCCTGAGCTTCCTCTCTCACCGCCGGAGAAACCCCATGGGCACTAAAAATCACTGTATTGCCAGAGGGCACTTCACTCAACTCATCGACAAAGATTGCTCCACGTGCACGCAAATCATTAACCACATAGGCGTTATGAACAATTTCGTGTCGAACGTAAATGGGTGCACCAAACTTCTCAAGTGCTTGCTCAACAATCGTAATGGCTCGATCTACACCAGCGCAAAAGCCTCTGGGCTGTGCCAACAAAATTTCGCCATCTTCATTGGCTTTGCTGATGTCTTGTGTAGCAGTCGTCATTTAAAGAATCGCAATGATTTCAGCTTCAAACAAAATCGTCTTTCCAGACAAGGGGTGATTGAAATCAAACGTGGCCGAATCACCATCAATTGCCAACAAGGTTCCAGAATATGTAGCCCCATTGGGAGCATTGAATTCAATCATGTCACCAGGCAAATAATCTTCTTCCGGGGAAGAATTTTCACGCAAAGTCTTCATGGAAATCGTGCGAATCAAATCAGGATTTTTTTCACCAAAAGCCACTTCAGGTGCCAAGGTGAATGTCTTTCTCTCATTAAGAAGCATGCCAATCAAGGCTTGCTCAAGCGTAGGGGAAAACTGCCCAGTCCCCATCATCAAGGTGGCCGGCTTGTCCTCGAAGGTGTTGACAACATCCCCCCCTTCGGGCAAAGCGATTCTGTAGTTCAAGGTCAAGAAAGAGTTTGCGGTAACTTCGGCGCCGCTGGCCATGTTTTGATCAGTCATGATTCCATTTTAACTAGGCGGGAGAAATCTGCTCAAACTTCCTTGAAAGCCTCATCCAAAGAATTACGCCCTCGGGAAAAGGTCCTTTTGTTAGGGCCATCCTCCATGGATGATGCAGAGCTTCTCTCAATTTTGTTGAGAACCGGAACCCGCGGTGAGAATTCCTTGGATTTATCGAAACGTTTACTCTCTGAGTTTGGCTCTATCTCATCTTTACTTCATGCGAAATACGAAGATCTTCAAACTTTTAAAGGGATTGGTATTTCTAAATGGTCACAACTACAAGTGATTGATGAATTAGTCCAAAGAAGTTATCGCGAAAAAATGCAAGAACAAAGTATTTTGACTTCAACTGATCTGGTGAAGAGCTATTTAATCGGCTTGATTGGTCAAAAAGATCATGAAGTTTTTGTGTGCCTTTACTTAGATATTCATTTGCGCTTGATAGATTCACACGAAATCTTCAGAGGTTCCATCTCTGAAACTACTGTTCATATTCGAGAAATTGCCAAAGAATGTCTCTTGAGAAACGCCAGTAATTTAATCATTGCTCACAACCACCCCAGTGGTAGCCTAAAACCCAGCCCAGAAGACATTCAACTGACCATTGTTCTGTTTGAGGCCCTGCAATTAATTGAGGTGAACTTACTGGATCACTGCATCGTCACCAAAAGAGGGGCTTCATCCTTTTTAGACTTAAAAATTATGCCATTTAATGATAGTGAATACTAACTTTTAGGCTATTTTTAAGGTGCTATTCAGCTCACCTGGGCTTAAATTTGAATTAATTGAAGCGGTCTTTCATGTAAATAGTGGAATAGTTTCTCGCCACCTGCTACAATCTCTTTTTTTCGCAATTCAAGGAGTGTGTCATGGCAAAAGTATGCCAAGTCACCGGGAAAAAGCCGA
>JACCEB010612244.1_pt1 | contig 27200 bp, 23 predicted proteins | sample 7454761 | NCBI WGS metagenome assembly JACCEB01 (sample SAMN15323454, study PRJNA562643) | freshwater metagenome | isolation source: river surface water | place: USA:Blue River Watershed | collected 2017-08-18
ACCGTCGTGAACACCTCGAGCCGCGCCAGCCGCTCGCGCAGCGGCTCCGCCACCGCGCGGTGCACCTCGCGCGACCACCGCTCGAACTCCCGCGACCCCAGCCCGAGCCCGAGCACCTCGCGCGAGAAATCCAGCGTCAGCCGCTCCCCCTCCAGCGCCCCGCTGCGCAGCCGCACCGCGCCGCCCGCGAGCGCGCGCTCCGCCGCGAGCCGGACCTCGGGCGGCAGCCGGTCCGCCGGCGTATCCGCCAGCACGCTACACAGTCCCGTCACCCAGATCGCCAGACCACGCCACGCAGCACGCATGGCCGCACTCCATTCACCGGCCCCCGCTTGGCAACTCGCGAAACGCCCCCGCGCCCGGCTCCCGCCGGCCCGTTTCTCCTTTCTTCTTTTCCTCCGGTTTCATCTTTTCCGCCCGTGCCTTCCCCCAGCCCCACCATGCACGAGATCGCCCGCCAGGCGGGCGTGCATGCCGCCACCGTCTCGCGCGCCCTCCGCGGCGACCGCCGCATCTCGTCCGCCCAGCGCGAGAAGATCCAACGCCTCGCCGCCGCCCTCGGCTACCGCAAGAACCCCCTCGTCGCCGCCCTCATGAGCTCGCGGCGCTCCCCGCGCCGCACCGCCTACCGCGCCACCCTCGCCGTCCTCACCCACTACCCCGCCGACCGCGCCGCCTTCTTCACCACCGAGTTCGGCGCGCTCCTCCAGGGCGCCCGCGACCGCGCCCGCTCCCTCGGCTACCACCTCGAGGAATTCAACGTCCGGGATCCCGCCCTCTCCCCCGCCCGCCTCACCGGCATCCTCCACGCCCGCGACATCCACGGCCTCATCGTCGCCCCGCTCCACTCGATCCAAGACTCCGTCCCGCTCGACTGGTCCCCGTTCGCCGCCGTCGCCATCGGCTACTCCCTCCAGCAGGTCCCGCTCACCCGCGTCGCCCATAACCACTTCAACGGCATCACCGTCGCCCTCCGCCACGCCCGCGCTGCCGGCTTCCGGCGCCCGGGCTTCGTGCTGCCGCGCCGCGTGCACGAGAAGGTCGCCCGCCGCTGGCTCGCCGCCTTCCTGCTCGAGCAATCCGAGCCCGCCGCGCCCCGCATTCCCCCGCTCCTCACCGACGACCTCGATCCGGCCGAATTCTCCGCCTGGTTCCGCCGCCACTCCCCCGACGTCCTCCTCGGCATCCACATCCCGCTCATCCAATCGTGGCTCGCCCGCCTCGGCTCACGCGCCGCCCGGGTCGGCGTCATCAGCCTCGATCGCCGGCCACGCGACCGCGGCATCGCCGGCATCGACCAGGCTTACCCGCGCCTCGGCGCCACCGCGGTCGACACCGTCATCGGCATGCTCCAGCGCAACGAGGTCGGCGTCCCCGCCGCGCCGCTCACGCTGCTCCTCGACGGCACGTGGGTCGACGGCCGCTCCCTGCCCGCGCTCACTTCGCCGCGCCCTGCACCGCGCGCCACTCCCGCTCGAGCACCGGCCGGATGATCTTGGCAAACTCGACGTAGGCCGGCGGGTGGAAGTGCAGCTTGTCGTCCTTGTAGAGCTCCAGCCGCGGGTGCCCGCGCCCGTCCACCAGCGCCGGATTGATGTCCACAAACGTCCGCCCCGGTGTCGCCGCGCAATACGCCCGCACCAGCGCGTTGTAGTGATCCACCTGCTCCCACCGCGCGACGCGGTCCGGCGACCGCGTGGCCGAGACGTAGATCAGCCGCGTCGCCGGCCAACGCTCCCGCACCTTCTCGGAAAACTCCCGGAACCGCCCGAAAATCGCCGGCGGATCGACCGGCTCCGTCTTCACGTTGAGATCGTTGCTGCCGCAGTAATACACGATCACGCGCGGCGCATACGGCGGCACCACCTGCTCGAACCGCGCCAGCAGATCCGCCGTCCGCGATCCGCCGAACGCCCGGTTCAACACCGGCAGCGGCGCCAACTGCTCCGCCACGTTCGTCCACAGCCGGAAGATGCTGCTCCCCACGAACACGATTCCACCCGGCACCGGCGGCTTCGCGCGATCCGCCTCGGCGAACGCCTTGAACTCCGGCTCGAACCGCGCCCACCGCTGCGCCGCGTCTTCCGCCGCCGCGCCGCGCAACGCGCCCGCCGCCAATGTCACCGCCAGCACCACTACGCCCAGGATGTGTTTTCCGTTTCGCATAAAATATTTCGCCGTCAGCCCACCCTCGCGCGCCGCCGGCCGATTCGCAGCCCTTCCCGTGGATTCACCGTGTTCATGACTCCCGCTCTCAACTCTCAACTCCGATCTCTCAACTTTCATCTCTCATCCCGCCCATCCCCCCGCACTCACGCAAACCACCCGATGCACAGCTGGCAGAACAACGCCCCCACCCCGATCATCGCCAGCCCCCAGAGCATCATCTGCCGGAAAAGCTGCTTCGCCTCGCCCGCCGCCGCCGGCAGCGCCGCCACGCACAGGGCGCCGATCGTCGACAGCGGCGACACGTCCACCATCGCCGCGCCCACGTTGATGCTCAGCGCCACTTCCAGCGCGTTCCCGCCGCCGATCTTCTCCACCAACGACGGCACAATCGGCAGAAACGCCGGATAAACCACCCCCGACGTCGAGCTGTAGGTCGAGATCGCCCCCGTCACCAACGCCATCGCGCCGTTCACCGTGCCCGGCGTCGCCAGCAGCGCGAGCAGCGAGGAAAACAACTCCATCCCGCCCGTCTTCTCCAACAGGCCGACCAGCACGCTCACGCCGCCCACCATCAGCAGCACCGCCCACGGCACCGTCGCCACCGCGCTGTGATCGTCCGCCGCCCGCCCGAGGATCAGCACCGCCGCCGCCGCAAACGCCGCCATGCCCGGCTGCGCCCGCCAGCCCACCACCGCCACGATCCACACCGTCAGCACCGCCAGCGTGAAAATCTGCATCCGCGAGAATCGCCCCGCGGCCGCCGACTCCTCCTTCGTCACCGCCGTCACCGGCGCTGCCGCCGCGCCCGCGCGCCACAACGCCGGCCCGCCAAACAGCAGATACGCCGCCGCCGCCGCGACCGCGTGCGCCACGAAGTTCGCCGCAAACACGTTCCAATCCCCGTGCGGCAGTCCCGCCTTGTGCATCTGCGCCTGCACGATCACGCCCACCGCGCTGAACGGCGAAAGGTTCCCCGCATTGCCGCCGTTCGCCACCATCAGCGCCATCAGCAGCGGCCGCACACCCGCCGCCGCCCCCGCCGTCATCGCCAGCGGCGCCACGATCGCCGTCGCCGCGATCGCCCCCGGTCCCGCCGACGCCAGCAGCCCAGCCAGCCCGAAGAAAAACCACGGCAACAACGCCGGCCTCCGCCCGCACGCCTGCACTCCCCGCCGCGCCACCGCCGCCAGCGTGCCATTCGCCTGCGCCACCCCGAAGAGCAGCGTCACCCCCGCGAGCGTCAGAAACAACGCCGCCGGAAACAGCCCCAGCATCGCCTCCGGCTTGATGCCCGCATACAGCCCCACCGGCAGCGCCAGCGCGAGGGCGAGCACGCCGACGTTGATGCGCGAGGTCAGGCTCAGCCCGATCACCGCGAGCAACGCGAGCAGCGAGACCGTCGCCGCACTCATGCCTTCGGCGCGCGCCGCAGCAGGTGTTTCTGCACTTTGCCCAGCGCCGTCCGCGGAATCGCCTCCACCCGCACAAACGCCCGTGGCTGCTTGAACGACGCCAGCTGCGACCGCAGCCGCGCGCTCACCGCCGCCTCGTCATACGTCGCCGCGTCCACCACCACAAACGCCACCGGCACCTCCCCGCGCACCGGATCCGCTTCACCCGCCACCGCCGCCTCCTTCACGCCCGGCTGCTCCAGCAGGAGTTCCTCGATCTCCCGCGGGTAGATGTTGAAGCCGCCCGAGATGATCAGGTCGCTCCGCCGCCCTTGCAGCGTGATGTAGCCGTCCGCCGCCCGCACACCGATGTCCCCGGTGCGGAACCAGCCGTCGCGCCACGCCGCCGCCGTCGCCTCCGGCCGCCGCCAATAGCCCGCACAGACATTCGGCCCGCGCACCCACAGCTCGCCGCTCGTGCCGTCCGCCACGTCCGCACCGGCATCGTCGCAGATCCGCACCTCCACGTGCGCCAGCGGCAGCCCCACCGTGCCCGGCCGCCGCTCGCCGTCGTGCGGATTACCCACGTTCATCAGCGTCTCCGTCATCCCGTAGCGCTCCAGGATCACCGAGCCGAAACGCGCGCGAAACTTCTCGTGGATCTCCGCCGGCAGCGGCGCGGAGCCCGACACCGCCAGCCGCAACCGCCCCCCGATCGCCCGCGCCTGATTCTCCGGCAGCTCCAGCAGCCGCACATACATCGCCGGCACGCCGAAGAACACCGTCGGCCGGTAGTCCTCGAACCACTCCGCCGCCTTCGCGTGCTCGAAACGCTCCGTCAGCCGCAGGTGACACCCGCTGAGCAGCCAGCAGTGCACGCCGTTCGCCAGTCCGTGCACGTGAAAGAGCGGCAACGTCGCGAGATACCGGTCCGCCGCCGTGAACTTCCACGCGCGCACCAGCTCCTGCCCGTTGCACGCGAAATTCCGGTGCGTCAGCACCGCGCCCTTCGATGCCCCCGTCGTGCCCGAAGTGTAGATCAGCGACAGCGGCGTGTCGTCGTTCGTCGGCCCCGTCACGCGTTCGCTCGGCGCACCGTCCGCCGCCGCGCTCAATTCGTCGACGTCCCAGATCGGCACGCCCGCCGGCACAAACCCCGCCAGCTCCCGCGAGGTCACCACCGCCCGCGGCTCCGCATCCGCGAGGATGTGCCTCAGCTCGCGCTCGCGATACAGCACGTTCACCGGCACCACGATCAGCCCGAGTTTCACGCCCGCCAGCCACAGATCGATCACCTCGATCCGGTTCTGCAGAAAAAACGCCACGCGATCCCCCGCCTGCGCGCCGCGCGCCCGCAGCACGTGCGCGAGCCGGTTGCTCCGCGCCTCGATGTCGCCGAAGCGATACGCCACGCGCGTGCCGTCCGCGCGCTCGCACTCGAGCGCCGCCGCGTCGGCGCGGCCACGCAACACAGGATCCAGCAGGGGAAGCAGACTCATGGGTAATTCATCGGCACCGCATCGCCCGGCGCCGGAGCCGCGCAGCGTGACTCACCACGCCCCCGGCTCCAGCGTTTTCGCGCCCTCCTGGTTTCACCCTCATACCTCACACCTCAAACCTCATACCTTGTGTTCACGCCTCCCGCCTCGGCCCAGGCTGTGGGAGCGGGCTTACCGCGCGACTCGTCTTGGCATGAAGCCTCTCCCACAGCCCATCCGTGCCGCACTGGGATCCGCTCTCTCAACTCCCAACCCTCAACTCTCAACTCCGCGCCACCGCGCCTCTTCAGAATTTCGTGCTCACGCCGAGCCGGTAGCTCCGCGGGTCACCCTTGCTTTGCAGGCCTTCCATGATCTTCCGGTCCGCGATATTCCGCACGCTCGCCGTCACGTTGATCTGCCGCCCGAGCACGCGCCCCTGCCAGCCCGCACCCGCATCCACGCGGATATAGCCCGGGATGTAGTTCGTCACCGCTCCCGTCGCGCCGCTGATGCTGTCCGCGCGGTTGCCGTCCACCCACACCACCGCGTTGTTCAGCGCGAAGCCAGCCAGCGCGCCCGAACCGAACGTGTATTTGTGAAACACACTGCCGTTCGAACGCGGCCGCCCCGTGATCTGCCCGCCGTTGCGCACCGGATTGTCCGGCGCCACGAGCTGCGTCTTCACATAGGAAAAGTTCGCCGCCACCTGATACCCGCGGAACGGACGATACAGCACCTGCACCTCGCCGCCGCGCGACTCCTCGCCGTTGTCCTGCGTGCTGCGCGCACCGCTCGGCAGGAAGCCGAGGATCGAGATGATCTCGGCGTCGCCCAGCTGCCGCCGCGTGTTGGTGCGATCCAGTTCGAAGACCGCCGCCTCCACCGCCAGCCGCCCGCCGAGCCACGACGACTTGATGCCCGCTTCGACACTCTCGCCCGACTCCGGCTTGTCCAGCAGCCGGCCATACACATCGATGCCCGTCGGCACGCCGGAGAACGAATCGCTCACCGACACGTAGAACGACAACGGCCGCCACGGCCGGAACAGCAGTCCCAGCGTGCTCGACGTCGCCTGTTCGCGCGGCAGCGCCTGCGCGGTCGCCGTTGCGTTCGTCGTGCCGGTCAGCGCCGCGTTGCGCCCCTCGTCGCGCCGCACGCCCGCCAGCGCATGCCAGCGCTCGTCCCGCGTGCTGAAGACATTCGCCAGCGAGAACGCCGTGCGCGTCAGCGTCTGGTCCACATACGAATTCGGGCTCGAATACCGCCGCACGTCCGTCATCTCCGCCCACGCCGGCTGGAAAGCTCCCCACGGCAGCGCCCCGCTGGCCGACGTCGGGAACTTGTAACGCGTCAGGGCATTGGGATTCGTCGACGGCGCCGCGCCCAGCGCCGTGCTCGTCGAGTTCGGCGTGTCCGCCCGGTCCCGCCAGTTGCGCGACTCGATCCGCTCCGCCCCGAGGATCGCCTCGTGCTTGATCCCGGCGTAGAAAAACTGACCGCGCAGGTCCGCCTGATACGTCCAGATATCCCACGTCTCGTCGTCCTTCGTCGCCGACCACCGGATCTCGTCCGCCACCACGTTGCCCTCCACGCTGCCGCGCGCCGGATCCAGGAAACGCGCGATGATCGTCGAGGCATTGCCCGAGAGCCGCAGGTCACGCCGGTCGCTCTTCGACCAGTTGGTGCCCGCCCGCAGCGAAAAGGTGTCGTTGAACTTGTGCTGCAGGTCCACCGCCGTGCGGTAAACTTCCTGCGTCCGGAGATTGTTCGGGCCAAACGGATTGAAATCCCACGGCACGATGCTCTCCGGCACGTAGCCGAAGGCATACGCCCCCGCGCCCGGCGCCGCCGTCGCGCTCGTCGCACTCGCCGTCGTGGGGATCCGGATACCCGGGATCGCCAGCCCCACCACCGCCTCGTAGCGGATCGATTCGCCGCGGAGATTGATCAACGTCGTCGGCGTCACCCGCCACGTGCCCGCCAGATACGCCACCTGCCGCTCGCTCCCTTCCCAGTCGCGCCAGCTGTCCGACTCCTGCACCGCGATCGCCGCCCGCACCGCCAGCTTCTTCGACGCCGCCACCGAGGCGTCCAACTCCGTGCGGAAATAATCCCACGAGCCGACCGACATCTTCACCGTCGCTTCGTTGCGCGCCCGCGGCCGCTTGCTGATCTGGTTGATCATCCCGCCCGGCTCCACGACGCCCGCGAGCAGCGAACTCGGCCCACGCAGCGACTCGATCCGGTCCACCGTCACGCTGTCCGAGACCATGCCGACAAAGCCTTCCTTGACCCCGTCGCGGTAATGCCGGTTCTGCCGCATGCCGCGCACCGTCAGGGTATTGTTGTCGAAGACCGCGTCCTGTTTCCCCTGCGAGGTCACGCCCGTCATGAACGCCGCCGCGTCCGACATCGTGTCCGCCCCGATGTCCGCGAGAAACTCGCTCGTCAGCACCTGCACCGACCGCGGCAGGTTCTGCAGCTGCACGTTTGTCCGCGTGCCCGACAGCGAGCTCGCCGCCGTCCACGAATTGTCGACCGTCTCGGCGACGGAAAACTCCGGCAACGCGACAACCTCCTCCGGCTTGGGCGCCGGTGCCGCCGGCACCGCCTGCGCCCACGCTGCCACCGGGACCGCCAGCCAGCCGGCGGCAATCCACACGCCAATAAGAGTCCAAGACGGGGTTTTGACCATGCCCCGACATCACCGCCCTTTCCGTCCCCTTCAAATCCCGGGATGCGCACATCGTTGCACGCAGGGTCCGGCATCGGAGCCGCCAATCTGGAGCCCGGAGCCCGAGTCCAAGACCGGAAACCGGAGACCGGGCACCGGAAACCTCCCCCGAAGGCCGCCCGCCGCTGCCCGACTTCAGCATTCCGCTTCAACGGTTGAGCGTTCCTCCTCCACCTCGTCTCTCAACCCTCAAGTCGCTCCTCTCAACTCTGCCCTCCCCTCCCCCGCCGCATCAGCGGCGCCTCCGACTCCCCGCTGCGTCCATTCCGCCGCAACCGCACCTCCTCATTTCGCCCCTTGGCGAAATGCATTAGCGGTTCCTCTCCGCCCTACTTTCGCTTTCCCTCTCGCTTTCACTCCCATGTCCGACCCGCTCGCCGCCGCCCGCGCCGCCACCGCCGAATTTCGCCGCACCCTCCGCACCGTCATCCTCGGCACCGCCGCACCCGACGGCACACCCGACGCCTCCGTCGCCGCCGCCGTTCTCGATGCCACCGGCGCGTTCGTCATCACCATCAGCGGGCTCTCCGTGCACACGCGCCACCTGCGCGCCAACCCGCGCGCCAGCGTCCTGCTCGTCGCCGACGAAGCCGACACCCCCAACGCCCTCGCCCGCCGCCGCCTCACTTTCGCCTGCACCGCCGAGCCCGTCGCCGCCGGATCCCCCGACCACGCCCCGCTCGTCGCCGCGCTCCGCGAGAAATTCGGCCCCACCATCGACGTCGTCACCGCGCTCCCCGACTTCCAACTCCTGCGCCTGCTCCCCCAATCCGGCCGCCTCGTCCTCGGCTTTGGCGCCGCCTACGACGTCGCTCCCACCTACTGGTCCCACCTCACCCCCGTCGGCCCACCCCGCCGCTAGACCTCCCCGTCTCCGTTTTCCTTTTTCTCCTTTCCCCACTTTCCTCTTTTCCGCTCCTCCCCTCCTCGCCGCATCAACGGCGCCCCAGCTGCGGCCATTGCGCCGCAGCCCGCTGCCCAAGATTTCGGCCTTTGCCGAAATCCATTAGTGTTCACTCCTGCCCTTCCTTCCGTCTCACACCCTCACCGCCCCCGACTCACCCGATTCCGCTGACGAAACGCCTGCGGGCTCTCCCCGGTCTCGCGCCGAAACGCCACGCTCAGGTAGCTCGCGTCCGAAAACCCCGCCAGCTCCGCCACCACCGCGATCGACACCTCGCTTTCCACCAGCAGGTGCTTCGCCCGTGCGATCCGCGCCTGCACGATCTGCCGGTGCGGCGAATGCCCGAGCGCCGCTTGGAATTTCCGCTCCAACAGCGTCCGCGACATCGGCACCGCCCGCAGCACGTCGCCCACATCGATCCCGTCGCCCACGTGCTCGCGGATGAAACGCAGCGCCTGCGCCACGCGCGCATCCGCGACCGACACCACGTCCGTCGACTGCCGCTCCACCACGCGCACCGGCGCCACAAACCGCGTGCCCCCACCCGGTGCCTTTCCGCCGCGCATCATCTGCGCCAGCATCGCCGCCGCCTCGAAACCCGTCCGCCGCGCATTCGGCTGCACGCTGCTCAACGGCGGCGCGCACAGCTCGCAAAGCACCTCGTCGTTGTCCACGCCCAGCACCGCAATCTCGTCCGGCACCTGCCACCCGCGCAGCTGGCACGCCTCGATCACCTCCTGCGCCCGCCCGTCGTAGCACGCAAACACCCCCAGCGGCCGCGGCAGCCGCGCCAGCCACTCCGCGATCGCGCGCACCTCCGCATCCGTCCGCTTGCGCGCCCCCCGCGCGCCCTCGAACACCGCACACCGCGCCCCCGCCCGCGCCGCCGCCCGCCGGAACTCCGCCCCGCGCTCCTCCGCCCACACGAACTCCGCGTCGCCCAGATACGCCAGCGCGCGGAACCCCTTCCCGAGCAGATGCTCCGCCGCAAGCCGCGCCACCGCGGCGTTGTCCACGCTCACCCGCGGAAACTCCGACGCATACCGCTCCGCGCTCACGTCGACCACCGGCAACCGCGTCCGCCGCAACGCCGCCGCGATCTCCGGCGAATCCACGCGCGCGATGATCCCGTCGCCTTCCCACTCGCGCAGCCAGCCCGGCAGCGGCGCCAGCCGCGCCTGCTCCGCAAACCGGATCGCCCAACGCTCGCCCGCCTGCATCCAGTCGCGCACCCCGTAGAGCAGATCGCGCCCGTAGCGGTTCGACGTCTCGATCAGCAGCGCCACCTTCCGCGGCCCGCGCGCGCCTCCGCCCGCCGCCGCCGGCCGTCCCCGCCCCGCCGCGCTTGCCGCGCGTTTTCCGTTCTTCGCCACACCGCCACCGCGCCATCGGGAGTGCGAAAAATCAAAAGAAATCCACGCATCTTTATTACCGTTCGCTCTGCCTCATCCGCTACACTCCACCCTCCTCGTTCCTTCCATGAAAAAATCCCGCGCTCATTTCCCCGCGATCGCCACGATCGCCTATGAAGGCCCGCAGTCCGACAACGCCCTCGCGTTCCGGCACTACAACCCCGACGAGCTCATCGACGGCAAGTCGATGGCCGACCACCTGCGTTTCTCCATCGCCTACTGGCACGCCTTCCGCGGCACCGGCGCCGATCCGTTCGGCCCCGGCACGATCGTCCGTCCCTGGGAGTCCGGCAAAGACGCCGTCTCCGTCGCCAAGGTCCGCATGGATGCCGCCTTCGAGTTCTTCCAGAAGATCCGCGCACCGTTCTACTGCTTCCACGACCGCGACATCGCCCCCGAGGGCCGCACGCTCGCCGAGTCCAACAAGCACCTCGATGCCATCGTCGCCCACGCCCAGGAGCTGCAGCGCGCCACCGGCATCAAGCTCCTCTGGGGCACCGCCAACCTCTTCTCCAACCCCCGCTACCTCGCCGGCGCCGCGACCAATCCCGACGCCCACGTCGTCGCCTACGCCGCCGCCCAGGTGAAGAAGGCGCTCGATGTCACCAAGCAGCTCGGCGGCGATAACTACGTCTTCTGGGGCGGCCGCGAAGGCTACGAAACCCTCCTCAACACCAACCTGAAGCGCGAACAGGACCACCTCGCCGCGTTCCTCCACATGGCCGTCGATTACGCCAAGTCGATCGGCTTCAAGGGCCAGTTCCTCATCGAGCCCAAGCCGAAGGAGCCCACCAAGCACCAATACGACTTCGACGTCGCCAGCGGCATCGCCTTCCTCCGCACCTACGGCCTCGAGAAATACTTCAAGTTCAACATCGAGACCAACCACGCCACCCTCGCCGGCCACACCTTCCAGCACGAGATCGAGGTCGCCGCCGCCGCGGGCATGCTCGGCTCCATCGACGCCAACGCCGGCGACCTGCTCCTCGGCTGGGACACCGACCAGTTCAACACCGACGTCCGCGAGCTCACCCTCGCCATGATCTCCATCCTCAAGGCCGGCGGCCTCGGCACCGGCGGCTTCAACTTCGACGCCAAGCTCCGCCGCCCCTCGATCGACCTCGAGGACCTCTTCCACGCCCACATCGGCGGCATGGATGCCTACGCCCTCGCGTTCAAACTCGCCCGCCGCATCCTCGCCGAGGGCAAGTTCGAGCAATTCGTGCAGCAGCGCTACGCGTCCTTCGACACCGGCTTCGGCCGCGACATCGAGACCGGCCGCGCCAACTTCCGCCAACTCGAGAAACTCGTCCTCACCAAGCTCGGCGAACCCACCCCGCGCTCCGGCAAACAGGAGTATCTCGAAAACCTCCTCACCAGCTACCTGCACGGCCGCTGACCCGCGTCCACGCTGACCCGCTGTGGGCGGGGTGCCCTCACCCCGCTCTCCGCCGTTCGCCGCGAATATCGGTCCGCCTCCGCTTCAGCCGCGCCCGCCCTCACCGGCGGCGCGGCTTTTTCGTTTTCCACCCGCCGCCTTTTCACTCCAGCTCCCCGCCCGGGTGCCGAATCCTTATAGTAACCAAGCACCTGCCGCATTTTCCCGGCACACCACGCGCACGCTCCTGTCAGTCCCCGCCATGCCCCGCTTCCCGCTTCGCCGCTCCGTCCTGCTGGCCGCATGGGTCGCGACCGGCCTCTCGCTGCGGGCCGCCGAACCGACGCCTTCCACCGCGGAACTCCTGCGCGAACGCGTGCTGCGCATGACCGACTTCCTCGATACGATGCTCCCCGGCGTGCTCGACGAGGAAAACCTCACCCTCGCGTTCAAGCCCAAGTTCGGCGATCTCCGCGACGAGGAATACGTCCGCTTTCCCGTCGAGCTCCGCTACGGCTTCACGCGCCGGCTCGAACTCCAGGCCGGCCTCGTGCCCTTCGTCCCCAACCCCATCAACAGCGGCCGCGATCACCGCTGGGGCCCCGGCGAGATCAAACTCGGCGCCCGCTACGACCTCGGCCCCACCCTCGGCTTCTTCACCGAAACGACCGCGGGCTTCGCGACCCGCATCCCCCTCGGCAAACCTCCCGTCGAGCTCAACGACCACTACACGCACGTGAAGCCGTTCCTCTCCGCCGCGCGCAAACTCCACCGCTGGCCCGCCACCACCTTCTACTCCAACGTCAGCTACGACCGCAGCGTGAAGCTCTCGCGCCGCGGGCCGCCGCCCCCCGAGGTCATCCGGCACCACGTGATCGAGGTCTCACCCGGCCTGCTCTACCGCCCGTCGGAGTTCGGCTACTTCGCCGAATACCGCTTCCGCCACATCGCCGAGCCCGACCACGCGCGCCTCGGCCATGAGATCCAAGTCGGCACCATCTGGGACATCCCCCTCGAACGCAGCAAAGGCTGGCGGCTCCCCGGCAAGTGGCAGCTCGAACTCGCCTACCACGTCGGCCACGAGGAAGGCCGCGACACCGACCACGGCGTGAGCGCCCGCGTCAACTGGCGCACCACCCTCCGCGAGGTCCTGACCCACGGTCAGTCCGCCAAACCCGCCGCCAAGTAACGCGCGCTGCTCGCGCGTGCGCGGTTTCCGTTCGTCCTGTGGGCGGGGTGCCCTCACCCCGCTCTGCGCGCCGCAACGTCTCTTTCGATTTCTGCCGCCGCGGGGTGCAGGCAACTCGCCTACACCCCTCCGCCGGGGCGTCCCCCGCACTTACGGCGCGTGCTTGATCGGACTGTTGTCCAATCCCATCGACCACAGGATTCCCTGCAGCACGTGCTGCTGGAACTGCTTCGCCACCTCGGGCGAATTCTTGCGCCCGCCCTTCGCATCGCCGGCATGCGCCGGATCCCACACGTCCTCGCGATGCCCGAGCGACGTGTAGAACACGCGGCCCTTGCCGTGATTCCGCGCCCACGACACCGGCCAGTCGCCCGGCACCTGATTCGCGGCATCGTTGTTCACCTGCAGTTTTTCCAGCGACAGCAGCCCGTGCACGCGCGCGCGGTCGAAGTCCTTGAACTGATAAATCTCGTCGAAGACCGTCCACTTCCCCGGCAGGTGCACGCACGCCCCGTGCTTCGAGTCCTGATTGATGCACTCGACCGTCACCTGCGGCCCGTGCGTTTTGAACGCACCGCCCAGCATTTTCACATACGGCGGAAAGCCCGGGAAGCGCCCCGTCTGGTGAAACGTATCCGCCGCGGCATGCACGCCCACGAAACCCTTGCCGGCCGCCACCCAGTCCACGAAGCCCTTCGGATCCGGCAGCGGCAGGTCGCCCGTCGTGCTCACAAACATCACCGCGTCGTAATTCTTCAGGCTCGCGGGGCTCAGCTTCGCCAAGGCCGCCTTGAACTTCGGCTCCGCCGCCGCCCAATACGCCTTCTCGTCCACCGCGAATTTCTTCAGCGCCTCCTGGTAGCTCGCCTCGTCGCCCTTGCCGCCTTTGCCGGGCGCGCGGGGCCGCTGCGGCGCCGGCGGCAACCCTTCCGGCTGGCGCACAAAGTCCACCGTGAACTTGCCGCTCTTCGTCGCGAGTTCGCTCAGGATTTTTTCCGACGTCGGGATCGACGAGTGGCGGAAACCCATCGTGACCGTCACCACCAGCACCTTCTTCGGTGCCTCCGCGGCACGCAGCGGCGCAGCCAGCAGGCACGCGCACGCGAGGATCAGACTCCGGCCCAGGAATTGAGGTAGTTTCATGAAAGAAAAGCTCGCCCGCATCGCTACCCGATCCGCCCCCCGCCGCACGCCCAAAAAACCGTCAGCTTAGCCTTTCCGTCCGCAACCATCCCAATCCCGCGCCTTCCTCCCCCTTTTTTCCCCGTTTCATCTTTTCCGCTTTTCCACCTTTCCACTTTTCCACCAGCCGCCTTTCGCCTTTGCCCCTCGCGGCGCATACCCCAAGCTCCGCGCCCACAGCCTCATGAGTTCATCCCCTTCGTCCGCCCCGGCGCCGTCCGCCGCGGAAACCGCACTGCCCGTGCACCCGCAGTTCCTCGGTCACCCGCGCCCGCTCTTCACCCTCTTCTTCGCCGAGCTGTGGGAGCGCTTCTCCTACTACGGGATGCGGCCGCTGCTCACGCTCTTCATGACGCTCCCGGTCGCCCAGGCCGGCCTCGGCTACTCCACCGCCAAGTCGTCGCTCATCTACGGCACCTACACGATGTCCGTTTACATGATGTCGATCTTCGGCGGCACCGTCGCCGACAACCTTCTCGGCTCCCGCCAGGCCGTGCTCTACGGCGGCATGATCATCGCCGCCGGTCACTTCGCCCTGGCGTTTCCCAGCGAGCTCACGTTCTACCTCGGCCTCATCCTCGTCGCCCTCGGCACCGGCCTGCTGAAACCCAACATCAGCGTGATGGTCGGCCAGCTCTACGCGCCCGGCGACACGCGCCGCGACGCCGCGTTCTCGATCTTCTACATGGGCATCAACCTCGGCGCCATGGTCGCGCCGATCGTCACCGGCTTCCTCGCACAACACAGTGCCTTCAAGTCGATGCTCACCGGCTGGGGCCTCGATCCCACGCACTCGTGGCACTGGGGCTTCGGCGCCGCCGGCGTCGGCATGGTGTTCGGTCTGATCGTCTTTGTCGTCTTCGGCGAAAGCCTGAAACAAGTCGGCCCGCCGCCGCCGCGCACGCCCGGCGCCGTCGGCAAATGCGCCCTCGTCCTCGCCGGCACGCTCGCCCTCTGGGGCATCGCCTGGCTCTCCGATCGCGACGGCTTCACGTGGATCCGCTCCCTCTTCATCCTCGCACCCATCGCGTTGATGCTCTGGTTCGGCCTCGCCAAGGACGCCGAGACCCGCCGGCTCGGCGCCATCTTCTACTTTTTCATCGGCGCCTTCGTCTTCTGGGCGCTCTTCGAACAGGCCGGCAGCTCGCTCAACCTCTTCGCCGACCGTTTCACCCAGACGCACATCGGCGCCATCGAGGTGCCCTCTTCGTGGTATCAGGCGGCCAATCCCCTCTTTGTTATCCTGCTCGCGCCCGTCTTTGCCGTGCTCTGGACCAAACTCGGCGACCGCCAGCCCTCGAGCCCGCTCAAGTTCGCCCTCGGCCTCTTCTTCCTCGCCGCCGGTTTCCTCCTCATGGTGCCCGCCGCGCGCCTCGCGGTGGAAGGTCGCGTGAGCCCGCTCTGGCTCTTCGGCCTCTATTTCCTCCAGACCGTCGGCGAGATGTTCGTGAGCCCGGTCGGCCTCAGCACGTTCACCAAACTCTCCCCCGCGCGCCTCGTCGGGGCGATGATGGGCATCTGGTTTCTCGGCGCCGCCTTCGGCAACAAATTCGCCGGCGTGCTCGCGTCCGCGTTCGGCGAGGGCGATGCCTCCAAGCTCGATGCCTTCTTCGGCCAGCAAGCCGCCGCCGTCTTCATCCTCGCCGCGATCTTCCTCGCCCTCGTCCCCTGGGTCCGCCGCCGCATGGGCGGCGTGACCTGACGCCCGCAGTCGGAATTCAGAAACCGTAAAGCCAGGAACCGGATCGACCGCGGCTTCGCGTCGCACAGCCGCGGAAAGGGTTTCCCGCCGATTCAGGAAAGCGGCAGATACCACCCCAAATCTGGGGCCTCTCTGAATCTGCGGGAACGCCTCTGCCTTTCTTCCGGGTTTCCTGGCTTCCTGCTCTATTGGGATCGGACTCAGCGGCCACAAACTCAGGAAAAAGGCCCCGCTCGTCCTCCTCGCTTCCTTGCCTCTGAATTCTCCGTGCCTTCGTAAACGAGGAGCAGGAAACCCGGAGGCCAGGAACCGAGCCGCCACTTCCGCCCGTCGCCTTCCGCCTTTCTTCCTGGTTTCCCGGCTGCCGAATTCTTTCCGCCATCGCCCGCCTCGCTTCGCCTCTTGCTCCGCCCGCGCGTGCCGCTGTCGTGTGTGCTCTTCCCCGCATGCACTGGACGCTCCTCCTCCTCGCCGCCGCGCTCGAAATCGTCTGGGCCGTCGGCCTGAAATACGCCGATGGCTTCACGCGGCTCTGGCCCAGCGTGATCGTGATCGCCGCCATGATCGCCAGCATGGGCCTGCTCGCACTCGCCGCGCGCGGCCTGCCGATCGGCACCGCGTATGCCATCTGGACCGGTATCGGCGCCGCCGGCACCGCGATCGCCGGCATGATCCTCTTCGCCGAGCCCGCCACCCTCGCCCGCCTCGCCTGCCTCGCCCTGATCGTCATCGGCGTCATCGGCCTCAAATTCCTCTCCCCCGCCGCGACCTGAGGTGCTCTGACTCCCAACTCCCCTCTCTCAACTCTCAACTTCCTGCCTCTTTTCCTCACACCACCATGCCCCTCCAAGCCTGGTTCCCCACCTCCATCTACCTCGAGCGCCTGCAGAAATCCGGCCTCGAACGCCTCAACGCCGAACTCGTCGACGAGTGCCACCGCCTCCGCGACTACGACGCCGCCGGCCGCAAATGGTCCGAGAAAAACTACCCCGGCGGCTACACCAGCTACGCCTCGATGAACGAGCTGCACCGCTTCTCCAGCACGTTTGCCGACCTCGAGAAAAAACTCACGCGCCACGTCCGCGCCTTCGCCCGCGCGCTCGATCTGGATCTCCGCGGCCGCTCGATCCAGCTCTCGGACATCTGGGTCAACATCATGCCGCCCACCGCCGCCCACTCGCTTCACCTGCACCCGCTCTCGTTCATCAGCGGCACCTACTACGTCGCCACCCCGCCCGGCTGCCCCGGCCTGAAATTTGAGGACCCGCGCCTCGACCGCTTCATGGCCGCGCCGCCCAAGCTGCCGACCGCCCGCCGCGAAAATCAGGTCCACATCACCTACCCCGCCGAAGCGGGCAACGTGATCCTCTTCGAGAGCTGGCTCCGCCACGAGGTCCCCGCCAACCGCGTCGACGCCGAGCGGATCAGCATCAGCTTCAATTACCGCTGGGCCTGAGCCCGCAGACTCCGCCGCGCTCCGGCGGTCCCCGTTCGTTCCGCGACCGCCTCGTCATGCCCACGCGCCGCCTCTTCCTCGCCCTCACCCTGCCCGACGCCGTCCGCACCACGCTCGCCGCCACCACGCAGCCGCTGCCGTTTGTCACGTGGACGCCACCCGCGCAGCTGCACCTCACGCTCCGCTTCCTCGGCGACACGGACGAGTCCCGGCTCGACCCGCTCTGCGCGCGTCTCCGCACCGTCCGCGTCGCGCCCTTCCTCCTGCCCGTCGAGGGCGTCGGCTCGTTTCCGCCCAACCGCCCGCCCCGCACCCTCTGGATCGGCATCGGCTCGGGCCACCCGCGGCTCTTCCAACTCCGCCAACGCGTCGATGACGCCCTCCTCGCCGCCGGCCTCTCGACCCTCGATCTCCGCACCTTTCATCCGCACATCACGCTCGCCCGCGCCACCGAGGCCGCCGCCAAATCCGTCGCCCACTGGCTGCACGCCCACCGCGAGTTCGCCGCCCCACCGTTCCGCGTGGAGTCGTTCTCCCTGTTCTCCAGCACGCTGCATCCGGAAGGGGCCATCCATACGTTGCACGAGAGATTCCCGCTCGCCGACTGAACTCATGATTGTGATTCGCCGCATGACCGATCGCCATCGCGCCTACACCGCGATCTTCCTGCCTGGCGAACCCCCGAAGATCTTCCCCACCTCGGATCAGGAGCACGCCCGCATCCTCCAGATCTACCTGCAGGACCGCCCCTACGCCGGCGTCGCCAACGACTTCACCGACTTCGGTCTCGCCGGCCTTACCCCGACCGCGCCGAGAAACTAAACGCGCCGCACCGTCCGCGTTCCTCCCGGTTTCGGCGCCGCTTTCCTCCCGCGCCCGCCGCCCGCGGCACCTCCGCGCCGCACCTGTTTTTCCGTCTTCGCCTCGCGGCGCAGATGCGCTGGTCTGCACCACCTCCGATGCACACCTCGTCCTGGCGCTTCCGCCTCACCGTTTTTCTCTGCGTGGGCGTCGCCGGCTACGCGCTCTGGGCCTACGGCAGCGGCGTGCAACGCGCGCCCGTCCATCCCGAGATGATCGCCAATTTCGACCGGCACCGCGCGTTGATCACCACCCATGCGATCGGCGCCTCGTTCGCGTTGCTGCTCGGCCCGTTCCAATTCGTCACCTCCTGGCGCGCCCGCGCCCCGCGCCTGCACCGGCTGCTCGGCTACGGCTATCTCGGTCTCGGCGTCGGCGCCGGCGGCGTCGCCGGCCTGCTGCTCGCCCCGCTCGCTTTTGGCGGCCTGGTCGCCCACCTCGGCTTCGGACTGCTCGCGCTCCTCTGGCTCGGCACCGGCGCGATGGCCTTCGTCACCGCCCGCCGGCGCCAGTTTGCCCTGCACCGCGCCTGGATGCTCCGCAATTTCGCCCTCGCCCTCTCCGCCGTCACCCTCCGCCTCTACCTCCCCGCCGGCGCCGTCATGCGCCTGCCGTTCGAGGTGAGCTACCCGATCATCGCCTGGCTCTGCTGGGTGCCCAATCTCCTCGTCGCCGAAGTCTGGCTCGCCCGCCGCCCGGCCGCATCGGCGGCGGGATCGTGAGGGTGTCCGGCCCGCCCGCCCGCGCGCGCGGGCGGGGGCGCTCCCGTGCCTACTGCTTCTTTTTCTTCTTCGCGGTTTTTCCTCCAGCCGGCGCGTCCGGCACACTCGCCGGCGCCTGCGCCGCATTCCAGCGCTCGTAGAGCGCCTGCAGCTCCTTCACTTTCTCCGGCATCGTCGGCGCGAGGTCCTTGCTCTCACCGATGTCGCGCACGAGGTCATACAGCTCCGGCCGGCCGCTCCCGCCGCGCGAGACCACGAGTTTGTGGTCGCCGTGCCGCACCGCCCACTGCGGTCCATAGCGCCAATACAGCGTCTGATGGGGGCGTTCCGATTTCTTCCCCGTCAGATACGGCAGCAGATCCACGCCATCGAGCTTCGCGCCGCCGTCGAGCCGGCCACCCGCCGCCGTCACGATCGTCGGCAGCACATCGAGGTTCAACACCGGGAAATCATACGTCCGCCCCGCCGGCAGCCGGCCCTTCCACTGCGCGATGAACGGCACCCGCGGCCCGCCTTCGAAGGTCGTCATCTTGTAGCCGCGCAGCGGCCCGTTCTGCGAGGTGGTGCTCTGCGTCGGACCGCCGTTGTCCGCGATGAAGAACACCAGCGTGTTCTCCTCCTGCCCGAGCGCGCGCACCTTGGCCATCACGCGGCCCACCGCATCGTCCATCGCCGCCAGCATCGCGGCAAAAATCCGCCGCTTCTCGTCCGCGATCCCGGCGAAACGGTCGAGATACGCTTTCGGCGCCTGCAGCGGCGCGTGCTGCGCGTTGAACGCGAGATAGAGGAACCACGGTTTCCCGCGGCTGCGCTCCAGCCAGTCCACCGCCCGCGCCGCATAGGCGTCGGTCGTGTAGAACGCCGGATCCGTCACCGCCCGCACGTCGTCGCCCAAGCGCGAATCCACAAAATTCGTCGGCTGGAAAAACGGCGTGTTCTGCAGCGTCCCGTAGAACTCGTCGAACCCCCGCCGCGTCGGCCGGTTTTCCGGCTGACTGCCCAGATGCCACTTGCCCACACACACCGTCGCATAGCCCAGCGACCGCAGCCGATCCGCGAGCGTGACTTCCTTCGCGTCCAGCCCCTTCACGTTCGCCACGCTGTTGAACTCATGCCCGAACCGCGTCGGGTAACGCCCCGTCAGCAGCCCCGCGCGCGACGGACTGCAATACGTCGCCGCCACATAGCCGTTCGTGAAGCGCACGCCCGCGCGCGCGATCGCGTCGATATGCGGCGTCGGGATCTGCGGGTTGCCCTGACACCCCAGCTCGCCCCAACCCAGGTCGTCCGCATAGAAGACGATCAGGTTCGGCTGCGCCGCCGCCGCAGTTCGCAGCGTCGCACCCAAAAGCACAAGCAGTGCACCGAAAACCAAGGGCCGCGAAAATCCGTGCCCGATCCAGCGAGAGACGACAGCATTCATGGGGAGCAAGAAAGTGCGGCCACGCTGCCCCGGCCCCGCCCGCGGCGCCATCCCCGATTTCGCCGCCGCTCCGCCACGTCGCTCACTCCCGCCGCCACACCTGCCAGCGCTCCATCCCCGTGTAGAGCGGCAGCGTCTCCTCGGCCGGAATCGGCTCGTCGTGCTCCAGCGCAAAACCCCGCAACAACGCCTTCGCTTCCCCGATGTCCGTGAGCGGAAACGGCGGCGGCTCCGGCTCATGGCCGTAGATGAACACGCCCATCAGCCGCCCGCCCGGCCGCAGGTGCGCCCGCACGCCGCGCGCGTAGTCCGCCCACCGCTCCCGCGGAAACGAACACAGGAACGTCCGCTCATACACCACGTCGAACGCGCCCACCTCGCCCGCCGCCAACGCGAAGAAATCCGCCCGCTCCACGCACGCCCCCGCCTCCGGTCCGAGCCGCGCCCGTGCGCGCGCCACCGCCGCCGGCGAAAAATCCACCGCCCGCACCCGCCAGCCCCGCGCCCGCCACGCCTCGATCTCGTGCCCGCTCCCGCAGCCCGGCACCAGCACCGCGCCCGCGCTGCCCGCCTCGCGCTCCAGATGCCGCTGCAACGCCGGCGGCGGCCGCCCCAGTTCCCACGGCGTCCGCCCCGCCCGATACCGCTCCTCCCAGAATTCCACTCCGGCCGAATCCATGCACGCATCTTCCGCGCGCGCCTCCGCACGTCAACGGACAGCCCACCCGCCCCGCCCGCCGCCCGCGCGCGCGTCGTCTTCGTCGCCGCCAACGCACCAAACTTCGATCGGCTCCACGGTCATCTGCACGCACCACCCCTGCCCCTCCTCGTCGCCGCCCACCTCACGCGACGCTTCCCCTCGGCCGCCCCACCTGCCACCTAGGATGCCGAGCCCCCCGCGCGGCATGCCCCTCCTTCTCTTCGCCCGTTTCTTCCGGCCCCACGCCGTTCTCGGCTTCGCCCTCGCCGGCCTGGTCCTCCCGCCACTGTGCGCCCAGCAGCGCGCCGATACCGCGTTCGCGCCGCCAATCGCCGCACCTTCGTTTCCCACCGACCGCGGCCCCGTCGTGCTCGTCGACGAGGCGCACCACAACTTCCACACCACGACCGGCCGCTACCAACCGTTCGCCGCGTTGCTCCGGCGCGACGGCTACGTGGTCCGCAGCCTGCACCAATCCTTCAGCTCCGAAACACTCGCGCCGGGCCGCCTGCTCGTCGTCGCCAACCCGCTCCACGCCCGCAACACCCGCGAGGGCTGGTCCCTCCCGACTCCGCCCGCCTTCACCGCCGCCGAGGTCGCGGCCGTCCAACGCTGGGTCGAAGCCGGCGGCGCACTCCTCCTCATCGCCGACCACATGCCGTTCCCCGGCGCCGCCGCCAATCTCGCCGCCGCCTTCGGCTTCACCTTCAGCAACGGCTTTGCCCGCGACGCCACCGACCGCAGCGTGCTCACGTTCACCGCCGCACGCGGGCTCGCCGCCGACCATCCGGCCGTCCGGGGGCGCGCCCCCGCCGACCACGTCACGTCCGTCACCGCGTTCACCGGCTCCGCCTTCCGCCCGCCCGCCGCCGCGATCTCCCTGCTCACCCTCCCCGCCGACTGCGTTTCGCTTGAGCCGCAGACCGCATGGAAATTCGAGCCCGCCACCACCCGCACCGTCCCGGTCGGCGGCTGGTCCCAGGGCGCCGTGCTCTCCGTCGGCCGCGGCCGCCTCGCCGTCTTCGCCGAAGCCGCGATGTTCTCCGCCCAACTCTCCGGCACACAGAACCGCCCGATGGGCATGAACTCGCCCGACGCGCCGCAGAACGCCCGCTTCCTCCTCAATCTCGTCCGCTGGCTCACCACCGCGGATTGACCGCCCCACCGGCCGCCCGGTGACAGCGCACACGCCTCGGCGGCGAGCGCTCAGCTACCCTGCACCTTCTGGCGATACTCCGACGGCGTCAGCCCCATCACCTGCTTGAACGCTTTCGAGAAGTGAAACACATCGCAGAACCCGAGCTCATCCGCGATTTCCTTCAGCGACTGTTTCCCCTGATAGATCGCCGCCCCCGCCCGCTCGAGCCGGCGCCGCTTCTGATACCGGCCCGGTGATTCCCCCGTGAGCGCGACGAAGCGCTTGCGGAAATTCTCGTAGCTGAGTCCCACCTCGCGCGCCACCGCCTGCGGTGTCAGCCACGCCGCGCCCCGCAGCTCGCCCAGCAACCGCAGGCTCTGCTCCAGCCATGCCTCACCCGCGAGCGCCTCCCGCCCCTGCGCCTCCGCCGCCGCCATCTCCGCGATCACATCGCACATCCGGCCCAGCGCGCGCCACGCCGCCATCTCCGGCAGCAGCCGCTCGCTCCGCAGCACCCCGCCCAGCCGCTGCCGCCAGTAGTCCGGCGCGCCCAACCGCCACACCGCCCGCTCCGGCCGCAGCAGGCCTTTCTTCCGCCAGAGGTCGAACTGCGGCCCCTTGAAGATAAAATAGATCTGCGTCCACCCGCCACCCGCCACCGGCCCATATGCGTGCCCGAGCTCGGGAAACACCAGCACCACATCGCCCGCCTGCAGCTCCGTCTCCCCGCCGCGCGCATCCCGATAATAGCCCTTCCCTTCCACCAGCAGCACCAGCGCAAAGCTTCCCAAAACACGCATCGCCGCCGGATCGATCCCCGGCGCATCCCGCAGCATCCCCGCCAACTGCAACTCCCCCGCCCCCGTCCGCAACGGACTCTCCAGCCACGGCTCCGCCCGAAAACTCATCGGCGCGGCACCGCTCGGCATGCCTTCCCAAATCCTACATCGTTTCTCCCAGTTCAACCATATTGTCCGCCGCCCGCCGGGTGTAACGTTTGTCCGTCCCACTCGCCCGCGCACCCCGCGCGGACGTCCTCCCTCTTCCCACTCCGATGAGCACGCTCACCGCCCTGCCCCCGCTGGTTTCCTACGGTCACGCCCTCGACATGGACGACGACAAGGTCGGCCTGCTCCGCGACTCCTCGGACGCCGCCGACGACGTCGAAGAACTGCGCCGCCGCTTCGCCACCGACGGTTATCTCTATATGCGCGGCTATCTCGATCGCGACGAGGTCCTCGCTGCCCGCGCCAGCCTCACCGACCGCCTTGCCGACGCCGGCGTGCTCGATCCCGCCTTCCCTGCGATGGACGCCGTCTGCAAACCCGGCTCCGGCTACGTCTTCAAACCCGAGATCACCGAGAACAACCCCGCCGTCCAGAATCTGCTCTACGGTCCGCGCCTGATCGATTTCTACCGCCGCTTCTACGGCGAGGACGTGCGCCACTACGACTTCACCTGGCTCCGTGCCATCGGCCCCGGCAAAGGCACCAATCCCCACTGCGACCTCCCCTACATGGGCCGCGGCACGCACGGCCACATGACCTGCTGGCTGCCCTACGGCGACATCTCCTACGAACTCGGCGGCCTCATGGTCCTCGAGGGCTCGCACCACCGGATGGATCTGCTCAAGAACTACGTCTATCGCGACGTCGACAGCTTCTGCGAAAACAAGCCCGCCGACGCCGCCAACGCCAAGGCCGGCAAATGGACCTTCAGCGGCACGCTCTCGCACAACCCGCCCGCGATTCGCCACAAGTTCGGCGGCCGTTGGCTCACCACCGAATACCGCGCCGGCGACTTCCTGACCTTCGGCATGTTCGTGGTCCACGCCTCCCTCGATAACCGCACGGAAAACCGTCTCCGCATCTCGAGCGACTCCCGCTACCAACGCGCCAGCGAACCGATCGACGACCGCTGGGTCGGCCCCAAGCCCCCCGGCCACACCACCGCCGGCAAACGCGGCCGCATCTGCTGAACGAGGAACGAATCCGGAGCAGGAAGAATTCAGAAGCCAAGAAACCAAGAACCGATCCCTCCCCGCTTCCTGGCTTCCGAATTCCTCCTTCCGCCTTCCGCCTTTCGCCTTCCGCCTTTCCCCATGGTCGCTCCTTCGTCCTCCTCCGCCTCGCCGTCGCCCGCCGCTCCCGCCGCCGGCTCCCGCCTCGCCGCGGTGCAGGAAATGGCCCGGCTCCAGCGCCTGCTCTTCGAGACCGAACGCGAATTCGTCCGCACCGCGACCACGCTCATCTACCGCGTCGGTGAACCCGAACTGAAGTATCTCCTCTGCCAGCACGTCTGGGAATCTGCGGGCCACGCCCGCTTCCTCCGCGAGCGCGGCCGCGAACTCTCCGGCTTCGGCAGCGGCGAAGAGGTCCGCCCCGCCCTCCGCCGCCTCTTCGACGAAGCCGTCATGCCCGCCGACGGCCTCGTCGCCCTCGCGGGATTCTACCGCGTGCTCAAGCCCGCGCTCCTCGCCGCCTATCGCCACTATCTCCGCGTCACCGACCACCTCGCCGACTGGCCGTCCAAGAAACTCGTGGAGGAATTCATCCTCGATGAGGAGCGCCACGCCCGCGAGATCGCGCCCTATCTCCCGGACTCGGCCCCCGCTTCCCACTCCGACGCCTTCGCTCCGTGGACCGCGCACCTCGCGACCTTGCTCGCCGAGCTCGGCGGCCTCCTCGGCGAACACCCGCGCGTCCCGCTTCCCGCCGGCTTCACGCTCGAATCCGCCACGCGCCGCTACACGCACCCCGATACCTGCCAACGCGGCCCTTATCCCACCTGCTCCAGCGTTTTCAGCCACGACCCCACCGAGACGCCGATCGTCCGCCCGTGGCTGGTCGATCCGAAGACCGATGCCCGCGTCATCCGCGTCATGGTTTACGTGTGGCTCATGATGGAAATGGACGCCGTCGATTACCTCGCGACCGTCTTCTACGACACTCCCGCCGCGCCGTTCGACCTGCACCACGACCTCGCCCGCCATCTCTGGGACGAATCGCGCCACAGCCAGTTCGGCTACCGGCAGCTGCCCAAGCTCGGCGTCGATCTCCTGACCGTCGAGCACTCGCTCGATCTCTACCACATCCTCGTGCACCTGGCCCCGCACGAGCGCTACGCGATGATGACGATGGAATTCGAGGCAGGCAGCTTCCCCACCAAGGCCACCGTGATGGACCGCGTGCGCGAGCTGAACGACTTCGAGGCCGACACCCTCCTCGCCTTCGACCGCAACGACGAACAGAACCACGTCCGCTATGGCCACCGCTGGCTGCCCGAGATGATGGCCCTCTTCGGCGAGACGCGCCCGGTCGAGGAGTTCGTCCGCGCCACCCAGGAAAAATTCCGCCAGTTTGCCGGGCTGCACGGCGGCAAGACGCCCCACGGCTGCCCGCCCGATCGCCGGCTCACCGGAGAAAAGATTGTCCAACTCGTCGGCGCCCGCTGACAGTTGGTGCGATGAGTCAGGGTCCCAAAACCTACCGCGCAGTCCTCGCCGGCACCGGCAGCATCGGCGACGCCCACGTGCGCGCCGTCGAAGCCACGCGCGGGCGCGTGAAACTCGTGGCCGCGATGGACATCGATGCGCCGCGCGTCGCCGATTTCGTCGCCCGGTCCAAAATCCCCGAGGCGTTCACCGACTACGCCGAGATGCTCCGCGCCACCCAGCCGGATCTCGTGCTGATCGCCACGCCGCCCCGCGAACACACGTGGATGAGCATCGCCGCCATGGAAGCCGGCGCCTGGGTGCTCTGCGAAAAGCCCTTCTGCGGTTCCCTCGCGGAACTCGACACCATCGAGGCCGCCGAGGCGCGCACCGGCCGCTTCACCGCCTGCGTTTTCCAGATGCGTTTCGCCTCGTCGACCACGCACCTGCGCGAACTCGCCGACTCCGGCCTGCTCGGCAAACCGCTCGTCGCCGTCTGCAACACCCTCTGGTTCCGCGACGCCGCCTACTACGCCGTCCCGTGGCGCAGCACCTGGGCCAGCGCGCTCGGCGGCTCCACCATGTGCCTCGGTATCCATGCCATGGATCACCTGCTCCACCTGCTCGGCGACTGGAGCGAGGTCCGCGCCATCGCCGCCACCGTCGACCGCGCCATCGAGGTCGAGGATCTCTCCATGGCGATCGTCACCTTCGCCAACGGCGCCCGCGCCTCGATCGTCAACAGCGCCCTCAGCCCGCGGCAGGAAACCTACATCCGCCTCGACTACCAGAAGGCCACCGTCGAGCTCACCCACCTCTACAGCTACACGCGCGACAACTGGAAGATGACCCTCGCCCCCGGCGCGCACGACGAGGGCCTCCTCCAGGCGTGGCAGAGCGCCCCCGCCGACATCGGCTCCACGCACGGCGCCCAGCTCAACGCCCTCGTCGCCAATCTCGACGCCGGCACGCGCCCGCTCACCTCCGGCCCCGAGGCGCGCCGCACCCTCGAACTGCTCACCGCCATCTACAAATCCGCCCGCACCGGCGAGATCGTCCGCGCCGGCGCGATCCGGCCCGGCGATCCGTTCTACGCCGACGTCAACGGCAGCTCCAAACGCTGACCGCAACGGCACCTCGCACCGCTTGACCGCAACGTAGCGGGAGCGTCCCGCTCCCGCCCCCCGTCATCGGCGTTCCGTCACCAGCTCCGGGACCCTATCCCCGAGCCCGAGCTCCCGATTGATTCCCGCGCGATAAATCCACGCACGCCCGGTCACGAGCTTCGCCTCGCCGCGGTGCAGCCGCACCATCGAGGCATTCGCCAGCGCCAGCACCGTCTCGGCGGGATTGAACTGCAGGTAAATTTTGATCTTCCCCACCCGCGCCTCGTAGTCCGCCTTCGCTTCCGGCGTCGGATGATGCGGATTGATCGTCGCCGGCAGCAGCGCCAACGCATCGCGGCTCGGGATGTCCGCCACTGGGAAATCGTTCGTCGTGCCGATGATCAACCCGGCCACATTCGCCCCCGCACTCGCTCCGCCATACGGAATGCCCGCCAGCACGCGCGCGCGGATCACGTCGAGTTGTCCCGTGCGCACGAGTTCGCCCAGCAGCACAAACGTCTCCCCGCCGCCCACGAAGATCGCATCCGCCTCCGTCTCCAGGAGCCGCCGCGCCCCCGCGGCGTCCCGCCGGTGCAGCGACTCCGCCGCCGGCACGCCGATGTCGGCAAAGGCCTTCGCCAGCCGCGCTTCCATCCGGTCGCGGTCCGCCGGATGCGAGGCATGCAGCACCAGCGCCACCTTCGCGCGCCCGGCATAGTGCTCGCGCATCGCCGGCTTCGTGCTGTCGGCGAAACGATCGCCGTTCATCATGCTGCCCCCGGAGACCAGCACCGAGGCCTGCGGCGACGTGCGCCACGC